>Ga0208793_1000132_pt1 | contig 49299 bp, 60 predicted proteins | sample 17_taG_FD_184092 | JGI IMG/M metagenome (GOLD analysis project Ga0208793, IMG submission 184092) | Marine viral communities from the Subarctic Pacific Ocean - 17_ETSP_OMZ_AT15314 metaG (SPAdes) (version 2) | ecosystem: Environmental > Aquatic > Marine > Oceanic | place: Pacific Ocean | collected... | reverse complement strand
GTCACCAAAGGCTATTGCACCCTCGTTAGACGTACCACTTATTATTGAAAGTCCAGTGTCACCTGAAGTTGCAACAACAAGGTCATCAGCTTTTGAGTTGTAAGAAGTGGGACTGCTAGTACCAATTCCCAAAGACTCCGCAGACGCATCCCAGAACAACTTAGGCGTTGTACCTGTGTCCTCGTAGAAGCTGATGTCTCCGTTGGAGGCTATATTTAGGCGTTGGTATAAGCCAGTTGTATTACCAGTAAACAAGCGTAAAGCTCCGTTACCTACGCCACCTTCGCTATATGAGTCGATTTTGCCTTTTACACCTGCACTGCTTGAGTCGTTAGTTTTAAACTCAATCTCACCAAAGATATCACCTGTGGTTGCCCCAGCTGTAGTTGACTCTAGCAGTATATTTGCACCCGAAGACTGTTGAACAGTCAACCCATCCATCGTGGCTGTGCCAGTAACGTCTATGCCTGTGGAGGTTGTGGCTAGTTTGGCGGCGTTGTTATCGTGATAAAGAGTTACTGCGCCATCAGCAATGGCATCAATCATGGTTTCGCCAGTGTACTTTTGCAAAGTTACACGACTACCACGAATATAAAGCCTTCCTGTTCCTGCATCATCAATATAACTAGCGCCTGCCGTGCTGTCATGATAAATCTGTAGGTCATCACCTGCACCGAACGTAGCCTTGTCAGAATCACCTAGCGCAATGCCACCGTTAGCTGTGATTTCTCCTGTGACCGTAAGGGTACTCGCCATATCCACAGCACCATCAATGTCCACGACATCAAGGTTAGTCGTGCCGTCTACGTCTATGTCGCCACTAATATCTAAAGAAGCTACTGTAGCAGTACCTGTAAGCGTAGGAGCAGTAAGTGATTTGTTTGTAAGAGTTTGTGAGCCTGTAAGAGTTGCTACTGTGCTATCTATTGCTAGAGTAACTGCATTACCTGTTGCAGAACTATTAAGACCTGTACCGCCTGATACAGTCAATGTTTCAGAATCTAAATCAATAGCAATCGTTCCGCTATCTGTTGTAATGTCTAAGTCTTCTGCGGTTATTTGAGTATCTACATAGGCTTTAATGGACTGCTGAGAAGCAATACCTGTAGCACTATTAGAAGACATATCATCTTCATCAAGGAAAGCTTTACCGTCTAAAAGGTTTAACTCTGCGGCTGTACTTGTAACTACTGTACCATTTATAGATAGTGCATCTGTTTCAAGAGTACCATCAACATCTACGTTGCCTGATACGTCTAAAGAACCTGCATCGAGTTCTCCAGTAAGTGTAATGTTTCTAAAGCCTGTAATATCTTTGTTAGCATCAACTGCTACGCCTTTAGAGGCTACGATAGTACCTGCTGTAGTTCCGTCAAGTAAATTAAGTTCTGCGGCTGTTGATGTAGTTGCTAGTGTAACTGCACCACTAGATACGTTAAAGTCATCTGAGTTAAATGATGCAATACCTTTGTTAGATGTTGTAGCATCTTCACCAGTAATTGTTAAAGTATTACTAGATGCTGAAGTATCAATACCTTCACCACCTGTAACTGTTAATGTTTCGCCGTCTAAGTCAATTGCAATAGTACCACTATCTGATACTAGGTCTAAGTCTTGTGCTGTGTCTTGTGCGTCTACGTAAGCTTTTACGGACTGCTGTGTTGGGATAAGTGTTGCTGAGTTAGAAGCCATGTTGTCTTCATCAACAAAAGCTGTCACTGTAATAGTACCGTCTGTGATACTACCATATGTTAAAGTGTTAATAGTAGTAGCGTTAATTGTACCGCCTTCTACTTTATCACCAGAAATTTGATTGTCTGCTAGTGTTAGTGTACCTGCTGAAACATCTAAAGTTTTACCAGAGCCTACAGTAATATTAGCGGCATCTATCGTACCACCGTTAATGTCTGCTGTATCAGCTACAAGACTATCAATATTTGCAGTGCCATCAATATATAAGTTTCTCCACTCTTGTGTAGAGCTACCGAGGTCATAACTGTCATCATCATCAGGAATAATATTAGAGTCTACATCAGCACCAAACACAACATTGTCAGTAGCCGCATCACCCATAGTGATTGTGCCACCGTTAAATGTAGTTGTACCTGTTACTGTTAAGTTACCACCAACTCCTAAGTTACCAGAGATATCTGCGTTGCCGTTCATATCAATAGTTGTAGCGGCTATCTGGACTTCGGTATCGGCTACTATATCGAGTTGTCCATCAGTGCTAGAATTAATATAAATTGCTGTGTCTCTAAACTGTACCTTTTCTGTTGTTGTGAGTAGTAGGTCATCTGAGAATTGGAAGTAATCCTCATCTTCCATCCAAGTTAAAACACCATCGTTGCTTGTGGCGTTAAAAGTAATTACAACATCGTTGTTTGTATTAGTACCAAATACTAGAGCATTGCTAAACAGATTTGAAATTGGTCCACCATCACCTGCGGTAGAACCATCATGAGTATGTCCTGTTGCTACATTAAAAGCATTTACTAGTTGGTTAAATTCGTTATTAAATAGTGCCGCAGTAATTGTATCGCCATCACTAAACGAACTCTGTCTTACATAAGTAGCCATTGATTATTTCTCCTATTGTCTTCCTGATGGTCTATAATTTACATACAAACCGTTAATTGCATATGGTGCATTTGTATCTGCACTGAATATTTTAAAAAAGTTACTGTGTCCACTACCTGTTAAAGCTTGCCTTACAAGAGGCTGTTCTGTTGCACCAAACCTTTGAGCACCAAACAAAGCCTTACCAAAAATAGCAGGTTCAGGTATCTCTGTTAGAATTACGTCAGCAGGTTGTGGAGTATCTAAACTGTCGTAATCAAATCTAACTCTTAGTGTTGGTTGTGCATCTCCTTCTGGAGTAAATGCAATCTTAGCATAATCTAAAGTCTTAAGAGTTCCTAAGTCACCATAGTCATAATCTGGAGACTGATACTCTGCTTCAATGTTTGAACCGTTAAAACTATTTCCTAAGTTATGGTTATAAATTTTACCATCTCTATCACCATGATATACTTTTTCTAATCCTGTACTATCGAATCCAGATGTAATAGCAGGGGCTTGTATACCCAGTGTTTCTGACCATTCAAATCCTTGTGGTCTAAGTGTTCCTATAATACCTCTTGAAGTTGCCGCAGTATCTGTTGAAGTACTATAAAACATTCTGTACTGTGACTTATCTCTAAGCACAACACTACTAAATTGTAGTGTATTAGCGGCGGCGGCAATGTCATTAACTAAAGGCTGTATAGCCTGACTAATAGTTCCTAACTCAACGTCACCAATTCTTGATGTACCAGCAACTGTTCTGAATCCATCAGGTGCTAAGAATATCAAGTCACCAGCAATCTCTTGGATTGTCTGACCATCTAAGCAACCTACGTTTTTAGTTACAGGAACTACAGCAGTCGTAGCCGCATTATTTATATTTTGTAATTTAAATATTGAGTTTTGACAGAATATAAATAATTCGTTACGGAAACTTTTAAGACCTACTACCTTATCTTCTAATGTTACACTACCAGAACCTGTGCCTGTAAAGTGGTCTATGTCTCCTGTAGAGCTATAGTAAATAGTGTTAGGTGTTGCAGGGTCTCCAGCAACTACTAAATGCTGGTCATGAATTGTACAAAACTTTGCAGTAGTAGAACCACTGATAGTTATTTGACTTGCAAAATATGTTCGTGCATTTAAGTTTGCAGACGAACCTGTCATTTTAAATAAGAAAGGTTTGTTGTTACCACTCTTATCTGTAATAACTACTTCACCGTATTGTGACGTACCTTCATAAACAGCAAACTCACACTGGTCTACACTGCTAAGTGCTAATTCACTTCTACCTGTAAATGTAGAATAATCATCACCACTACCAGCAACACTTGCTTTGTTTACTTGTAGCCAAGCATTCTCTCCATCTTGACTAAAAAATATATCATCACCTACAACAGCTAGTACGCCATCTGCATATACTAACAAACCTTCAACATCATTAGTTGTATTAGGCAATGTATCGCCAAATAAACTAAATCCGTTTATTCTACGATATCCACCCTCTGGTGATACTTCAAAGTTTCTTAACTTAGTAGCAACTCCTGGGGTCTGTAGTAACGCTAAAGAGTTAGTAGACTTATTAAGTCCACCAGCTAAAGGTACTGAAAATGGTTGAGAACCTGCCATTTAGAAATAAGTCCTGTCGTCTGACATATAAGTAGGTGTAGGATTAATTAAATTAGATTTCATAGTCCTCATGTTCTTTTTATATTCGTCAAGTGCAAAAGAAGCTTGTTGTAAGTTTTCTTTAAATTGATGAACATAATATCTTGTACGTGCTGTTACTACGTTGCTATATTGCTCTGGCATCGTAATCGCATCGTTGTATGCTGATAAAGCTGTAGGCTTGTCAAAAGCATAGAAGTGTACATTATACACTTTATCAGGTATTGGACTTAATCCAAACTTCCTGTGGTCAGGACTTTTAATTACAAACCTTGGCTCACCATGAGAAGCATCTGAACCGTTTGCATCATCTGCATTTTCACTATCTCTATAATATTGTTTCCAATCTGATAGTGTTAAAAATCTTAATCCTTTAGAAACGTAAGGAGTTGTTTCTCCACTTACGTTTATTGTTGTTAAATAAAAATCATCCCAGTCTACTGAAGAGTAGTCTGTAGAAATGTTTGAGCTTCCGCTTTTAAGCGTGTACCAACGTACACCTTCTGATGTGGCTACAGTTACATTGCCATAAAAGGGGTCTGTACCTCCACTAGCTCCTGCGGAAAAGAAAGGCAACTGTGGTTCTTCGTTAGCTATATCAAATATAGATTTATTAATAGCATCTTTTACAAATGCTTGAATACCTGTCGCACTTTCAAAAGTACCAGAAGTTAAGACAACTTCATTAAGCTCTCTTAGTACTTCATTACTTAAATCTAAATATGTACTAGCCATTATTTTTTACCTTTAGCTTTTATTTTTGCCTTTTTACTTAAATCTTTAAAATGAAAAAGTTTTACACTGGTTTTACCGTGTGTTTTACCAGAATGTAAATCTCCATTAGGCATTTTATGTGAACCGCCTTTGTGTTCAGTTCCATCTTTTTTATAGTGTTTTACGCCTTTCATAATTATTTAGGCATACACTTTGGCATTTCGCCAGATTTATATGCAGGTTGGCTTCCATTCTTTTTAGTTGAACCACCATATTTATAAGGAGTTCTACCACCACCCATTTTCTTTACTCTTTTTTTATCTTTACCATACATCATAATTATTTCCTATAAAAAAGTGGAGGAGTCCGTGAAGACTCCCCCGATTTTGACATTAGTCAATTGTGTAGAATGCACTACATAGGGCATCATCTCTAAGTACTTTCGCACCATAGACATGAAGACCACGCACAATGTCACCAAACGATGTTGGGTCTCTCAACACTTCAGTTGAAAGAATTGTGTTAGCAGTAGCAGTAGAACTCATGTGACCAGCCATAACTTTACCAGTAGCATTTGATGTGCTAGCAATGTTATTAGACTTGTACATGTCGAATCCACGTAATTTTCCACTTGAAACTAAACCGTTTCTGATTGAGCCTTGACCTGCGTTAAAGTCAACAGAAAGCATTTTAGAACCAGATTGTGACAACTCTTCATAGAATGAAGGAGGTGCAACAAACCAACGACCTTCTTCAGGTACGTTCTGGTCATCTAAAAGCCTAGCCATCCTAGCCATTAGGTCAATAGCATCTACACCAGTACCGTCAGAACCAAGTAGGTCTACAGAGTTAGTTGCGTGAGTCATAGTAGAATCAGCAGTAGCACTGTCAGAACCAATGATATGGTCAGGTGATGATGCAGAACAACCAGCAAACATAGTTGCTAAAACAGCCGCATCGTATGCATCTTTAAGAGCATAAGCCGCAGAGCTTGAAGCAACTTCTTTGAAGTTAACATGTGACATGTTGCTTTCAATATCATCTACGATGAATTTAAAAGCTTTAGCACTGTCAACAACCAAAGAGATTTCTTGGTCGGTTAGTTTTGTGTCAGTAGTGTCAGAACCACGTGTGTAGTCTGATACTGAAATGACAGGTTCTTTAATAATCTTTACAGAGTCTCCGAAAGAGGAAATTTCACCAGCGTAATCTGTGTTGGTGATAGCTTCTACAACCGAGGCTTTCCTAAAAAAGTTTAGAACCTTTTTAGAGTAAACCGAAGGTAGGAAGAAACTATTAGTTTGCCCACTTACGGAGTTTGCAAAGTTAGCATTTGTATCTGTTGAGGGTTCAAAAAATTGAGCCATGATACTTCTCCTTTAAGTTAATTATAGTTTATTTCGAGATTCTGCCTTCTTGCATAGCATCTGATATTTCCTGTTCGTATTTATCAAATTCTGCCATACTCATAGACGCAATCTCCCTTTCTGACCAAACCTTCTCGGAGTTAGGTTCTACACTAGTTGTTTTAGTGGAAACCATATCTGCCGCAGATTGTTTAGTCGGTTTTTTGGAAGATGACTTAGCTTTAGGAACATCAATTCCTAAATCCTTCTTAAACAAATCAAGAGCACGTGATGCTAAATCGGCATCGTCATTGTTATCATAAATCCATGCTTGGATAGATGAGTGCTGTTCCTTTGCCCATTCATGAAAGTCATCACTGTTTCTGATATCTTCAAAATCAGGATGCCTATCCATTAACCTTTTTTCTGCATCTTGTCGTACTAAATCGTTTTCACGTTCTTGGAGTTTACTAAGGCGTTCTTCTAGAACTTTTGCTTTAGATTCGCTTTGCATGTGAGCAACGGTTTCTACAACTTCATACACATCAGGATAGTCTGTCTTAAACTTCTCAAGTTCTTCTGGGGATTTAGGTGCTCTATACTCAGGTTGTTTAACTTGTGTTAGTAACTCTTCTTCCCTAGACTTAAATTCATTAAGCTTGCTATCGTAATGCTTTTTTAAATCATCATAGCGTTTTTTGTAGTCTGGCTTCTTGTAAGGGGTTTCCTTCTTTGATTCCAGTTCCTCTCTATTAACACTTCCTTCTTCACCGACTTCAGTTATGTCATCAGTTTTAAAAAGTTTATTTTGAGGCTCTTCAAAATACATACTATTAGATGATACAAAAGGTTTATCATCACTGTTGTGCCAATCTTTTTTTGCATTATAAGGATTTGGCGTTTGTTCTTTTTGGACTGTATTAGTCATCTTCTTTCTCCTAATCAGGGCTTCGTTCACAAGGTAGCTCTATGTCGACTAGAGGGCTTGTATGTAAAGGTCGCCTTTCGGGTTTTTAAAATGATAGAGTGCCTATAAATAGGGTGGCTCTATCGCTGTCTTAATCTTGGATTTGCAGATAACATTCCTTTACGGATTTCATCTTCTACTACATCACCTTTCACTGGTTGCCCTTTTGGGTCAACATCTAGTTCTGGGTCACTTAGTAGTCCTCCAATATTAAGTCCTTGTCTTTCATCTGCACTTGCTTCAGCATCTTTCATCATAGACATTAAAGTGTCTTCTCCGATTTCTTCTACAGCTTTTGCAGTAAAGACAAATTCACCGTCAGATAACCTTGCAGGTATACTGTCGGAGACTCCTGTCCCTGGTCCTTCTACAGAACCAGAGCCAGCAAATTCTTGTGCTACACCCACTACTTTATCAAAGAGTGTTTGTAGTTCGTTATCTTGTTCTAGTTTTGACATAAGCATATCTTGTTCTTCTTCAGATAGTGCTTCGTCTAATATAAAATCTGTGTGGTCTTCTTCCATTTTATCGTCATCAACCATTGCAGGTTCGATAGGCATTACAGCAATTCCTACTTCGCCACCCATATCGTAAGCATCTCTGTCGTCTGTAAGCATTCCTTTCTTTTTATTATACATTTTCTTCTCTCCGAGTTAGTGCTTCTTTAACCTGTAGGTCCAACTGCTCTAGGCGTACCAGAGAATTCATCTTCCCCTGCAAGCGGAACATTTCCTGTTCCGATGTTGCCACCACCAGTGCCTGTAGGTCCAAGGTCTTGAGGTTGTTGAGGTGCTCCTTGAAGTCCTCCCATTGGGGACTGTTGACTATTGGGTTGAGCTTCTTCGCCATTTGTTTGTCCAGCATTTTGCATTCCTATAATTTGTGCCATCACAGCCGCTTCTTCAGGGTCGTTGAGTATCTCATCAGGGTCTAAGTCTAAGCTGTAGGCTAATTCACTAATCAATTTAGAAATCTTAACAAACGGTGCAACAGCAGGATTCTGAGCAGTCTGTAAGAACATTGTCAATCTTTGACTTCTTACTTCTTTCTGCATCAAGCTGTTAGTACCTGTAGCCTTAACTTCTAAATCACCTTTGACATCCAACTCGTCCTCTAGAAATTGCATGTTCCACTGGAAGTAGGCTTCCCCTAGTGGTTTCAATAAAAAGTCATCAAGGTTCTTGATAACTGTTTTAATGTTTAAACTAGATGCTCCAAGTAACATAGACATACCAGAGGCAGTCCTTGTCATACTTTGAACACCTGTCTGTCCGTGAGAGTAACTAGGTATACCAGTTTGCTCATCTGCAAGTTGCCTAAACTTGTCGAACATCATTAAGTTTTCTTGTGATGTATTAGGAAACTTTAAGCCGTGTATAGCTTGCCCAGGCATTCCTGCTTGTCTGCGGAATATCTTTCCTGGATATATCTCCATTGATTGCCCACCAACTAAAGCAGACTCATCTACATCAAAGACTAACGACCCAGACATTGCTAGGTTGTCAATAGCCATTCTTGCATGACCATTCATAATCTGTTGAGAATCATCCATGTTCTCTGCTACACCAATACCAAAGAAATTGTATGGGTTTCTTTCGTATGGGAAAGCGTGATAAGGTATTCTATAAGGAGTAAATGGATTTAGTACTGCTCTTAATAAGTAGTGTCCACATGTCCATATATTAACCTGTACTTCATCTAAGTCATCAACACTGTCGGGTAAGTCGATTCCTACTTCTCTGGCGTACTCTGCATCCATTATTCCCCAGTACTCTAAGATTTCAAAGTTAGAACCTACTTCTTCGTCATACCTTGAATCATCTTTTAACTGGCTTTCAAAATCTTTTTCCACATAGTTCGGACCCATTTGAATTGCTTTACGTATAGCATCATCATCAAAGTAAGGCATGTTACGTAGTTGTCTTACTTGACTACGATTCATTTTATGTCTGTGGATTACATACTCACATTCTTCCATATTGGTTGCATTAGGGTCTGGATAAAAATCCCAACAACTAACAAACTCAATACGTGGTACTCTAACCTCTAAAGGATTGTAAGCTCTGTTACCTTCCTCATCTGTGTCCCACTTGTGTAATTTTTTATTAAAGTTAAATGGTCCTTTAACAATACCAGTACCTAGTAAAGCCGACTCTAGTAAAGCATTTCTCATTTCAGAATTGCCATTAGATTCTTCTATCTGGTCATGGATTAACTTCTCCATTCGTCTGGCGGCTCTTTGTGCAGGAGATAGTTCTAGAGCTTGTGGGTCAGGACTTGCTCCGTCTGTAAGTATTCCTGATTCTTCTGCTTGGTCTTCTAAGCTGTCCTCAAACATTCCGTTTAAGTAAGTAGCCCCAGGTTTTAGAACTTTACCGTCACCTTCATAACCTACATCGTATGGGTTGTCTTTGAGGTTTCCAAAGTTATCTGGTAGCTCTTCTTCTTCACCCACTGTAGTTTCTAAACTGGGTGTAGGATTAGAAGTATCTAGATGTGCGTAGTCTGTTTCACCTTCAGGTATCTTGGTTTCCGAAATTCCTATCGGAAATTTCCCTGTACCAAATATAACATCTACTAGTTGACCAAAAGCCGCAAGGACTTTTGTTTTTGTAATCTTAACAAATACTCGTGACTTCTCAGACTCTCTAAACTTTACGTTCTTTGAGTAAAGCCCTCTATAGTTCTCGTAAGCTTTAAGCCAACGAGTCTCGTCTGTTTGTCGTGCGTCCTCTGCAACTGCAAATCTATCTTTAATAGTTCCAATAAGATTTCTTTGCACATCCTCTTCAAGTGTTAGTTGGACACCAGATTCGCCTTCTACCTCTTCATAAATACTATTAGCGTTTAAAAATGTATTTTCGTTTTCTGCCATATCTTAATAACCAAAAGTTGAATCAGAAGGGCTAAACATATCTGATTTTATTCTTAACATCCTATCTTGAGGATGGTCCATTCTTGGTCGACTCATAACCAAGTACCTTAACGCATCATATGCGTGGTCAGCCGCATGAGTATCAACGTCTTCAGGGTTTGATTTAGAAAGTGGCAAAGCCTGTATTTCCTTTATAAGATTTACACATGTATTAAATATCTGCAATCTTGGTCTCCCTGTAACATTGTTTTTCCTCAAATGCTCATGTATCTGAGTCTTACCTGCTAACCTATTCTTATCGGCTCGTCTTAGTTTATGTCCTTTATTAACTAATATCTCACCTATTGTTGGACCAGTATATCCTGTCCTTGACCATGCGGCTGTATCTAATACACCTGCTATGGACCTTATTTCTTCCTGTTCCATCTCTGTAATGGTATCTCCGAGTGCTTCTCCTGTTAGACCCTTTTTGTATAATTCTCTATATATTATGATGGTCTTATCTTCAGGGTCGATAACAGCCCAGAGACAACAACTTTCTGCGGCATAACCGTAGTCTACCGCTTTAACTCTTTCCCACCAACTTGGTAATTCAAATGGTGGTATAACGTGTGTCTCTACTTCAAATTCTGCAAATGCCGCACCTTCTGAGATATCCCAGTTACCTTCCAACAACTGTTTACGTTGTATGGCTGGTAAGGATTGCAACATCCTTTCGTATTCACCGTCTTCAGCAAGGTGAGGATTATCCTGTAACAATGCTGGTATAAACTTTCTTGTGAGTCCGTCATGACCTTCAAAACTTGTATTGTGTTCTGCTGGTTCTACGTATCTCTTTTTAACCCAATGAGCACCTACACCTCCTGGGTTAGCTGTACACCTGAGATATGTCTTAATCTCTGGGTTAGTTGTTCTTAGTCGTGATGCTAAGTAATTCCAACCAAACTCTGTAGGTAAATGAGTTATCTCATCAAAACCTATCCAACTGTACGCTTGTCCTTGATAACGATAAACATCTGCATCTCGTTCCAAGAACCCAAATTCAATCTTTGCTCCACTAGGGAACTGCCATAACTTTTCTACCTCTTTAAACTTAGCACCCTTGAATGCTATCGGATAAAGCTCACGAGACTTATCTATCAGTTCTCGCAGTTCTGGCATAGACCTTCTTAGTATCAAAGCTCTGTGCTCTGTAAAGTGACAGTATCGCAATGGGTCTATTAACATTGCAAAACTTTTACCACCACCTGCCGCACCACCGTAAAGAACATCCTTCTCACCTGCGGCAAGAAAGTCTGTTTGTGGACCTTCGTTCGGCATGAAAGCCACATGAGAGTTAGTAGTATCTAAATGTTGTTGTATAGCATCAGGTAACTCTTTGGTATCTGATTCTGTTAAAACATTAGATGTTAAAACTTTCTCTTCTTTATCAAACTCTTTTTTAACTCTAGCTAAACTTCTTGTTAGCTTCTGAACTTTCTTATTCTTCTTCTTTAATTTATTCTTAGCCTGTAAAGCCAACTTCATATCAGAAAGTTCTGAGTTCTTAGGTCTTCCTGACTTAAGTCGTGGAGTACCATCTTTCTTTAGTATATAACTCCCATCTGGGTTTGTCAAGTACTTTTTTGAATTATCGTCCATATAATTTATCTACGTGCTTCTTTAATCCTGGTCTAGACATTTTTCTACCTGTCTCTGCTTCTAACCAGTCTACTCCAATGCCTAGACTAATTTCTCCATGAAAGACTGCTTCAGATACTTCTTTTAGTACCAGTAGCTCTTCATCTATGGGTTTTAGGAAAGAACCAGCATCATCTTCTAATTCATAACCAAACGGTATGGTTGAGGATGTTCTAGTAATGTAACCTTCTTTCATTATCTTTTCTTACCCTTATGCAAGCCGTGTTTAGCGTGTTGCTTACCTTTACTTGTTGCTTGTCTTTTCTTCTTGTTGGCGGCGGCTAATTTCTTTTTACCTGCCGCAGTTGACTTTAATTTCTTTATAGTTTTCTTTGGGGCATATACTTCCCCAGTATCACCAGACTTCTTTCCGCTAGGAGTAGTCCACTCCTGCTTTGTCCATCTCTTAAGACTTTTTTGTGGTTTTTTTAGTTTTGACATTTTTCTTAGCCTTTGGTGTTTCTTGAACTAAACATTTTTTAAATAGTTTTGCATATCCTTTCTTAACGTCTTCTATCCATTTTGTTACACATTGTTTACATTTATTGTATATGTTTCTTATCTTATCCATTATTTATAGCCACCTCCTGCGGCTTTGTATTCCTTTGCTAAAAGCTGGGCTTTTCGAGCAGACCATTGTCCAGCGTTACCACCTCTAGTGCCACGCTTAATCTTCTCGAAAAGTCTCTTACGCATACTTGGCTTGGTATAGTTCCCAGCTTTGTTGACCGTAGATTTACTTTTTGGTTTCTTTTTTGTCGCCATTTTTCCTCCCAAATATTGCGTCCCAGTTATCAGAGTATTGTTTAGAGTGTATGTTTACTCTAGGCTTAGAGCCTTTACCACCATCACTCTTTTTATATATACTCCTACGTAGTGGCACACTGTTCTGTGCATTGTCTGAACCTATTTGTGCCATACTACCACTTTACTTTATCAGCCCAATAAGCGGCTGACATCTTACCTTTAGCGATGTTCTTTCCGTGTCTCGCTTTAAAAGATTTCCTTTTAGCTTTCATTCTAGCTGATTCCCCTGCTTTAGGAGCACCTGCTGTCTTTGCACCCTTTTGACCAAAACGTATTGTTTTAATCTTATCACCTTCTTTAGCCACTACAATGTGTGACTTCTTGGGGTGACTAGGTGTTCTCTTAGGTTTATTAAACCCAGAGACTCCTGCTCGTTTTAATCTACTATCCTTTTCTTTTGGCATTAATTATTTACCTCCTCGTATGAGACATCCTCTGCTTCGATTACTACTGGAGCTTTATCGGGCATTAGAAAGATACCTCCACTGTTCATATTATGATTAACATCTATTTTATCTACCTTACTGACTCCTACCCTATCTAGTAAAGTCTGTGCGGCAGTTAGCTTATTAGCCGCTTGCACTACAGGCTTATTAGATTCCATTATTTCAACAACCTTAAACGCGGCTTTAGGAGCAGAGTTAGCCAATATCTCTTGAGTAAGTTCAAGTATCTCAGACTTCAAAGTCTTGACAACATGATGATAATGACTAGAGTAACCTGCAAGTTCTGCGGCTTTCTTTGCATCACCTTGAGTATCTACAAGATGGTTGAGGAAAGACTGTTGCTTTTCCGTAAGTTCTCTTTTAGTTGATGTTTTGTTTACACTTGGTAATATAGCCATGAATCTAGTATACAGTTCTATTTTAAGATTGTCAAGTTAAAATTTAGACTTGACAAAAGTGAATTTGAAGTGTACAATAACATTGTGACCCTCCGAGGTCAATACATACATTCCCCTGTCATCATTCTGATAAAACAACCACCTCAAATAAATACTTCCTAGGCTCTAAAACTTTATAGGTTTTAGTGTCGGGGCGTTAACTAGTTCTGGTTAATGGTCAATATCTGATATTTTGTGTAACCATGCTATAGATATATAGGGTAGGGGGAGTGGTCTCCTGCCACCCCCTGAGTAACCTGAGAGAGGTGGTCACAATAGACCATCAGTGTCATCCAAACTCTGAAGCTTGGAAGACTTCAAAGCTATCCTGTCTAAAGTAAATCTATACCAGTACCTTCCGAACTTTCTTAGTGAAAAGCTCTTGAAGTCTACCCAAGCAAACCTCTGTTCTTCAGCTAGTCCTAGCTTGGAAGCCTTCACGAATGCAGTATTCTAACATAGACCGAGAGTCTTTGTCAAACTTATAGCCTAATTAATTATCGTGCGTGAAGCAGTGAAGTCTTTCTTTCTCGAAAGCTCTCAACATGTATTCCCCATGCTTAACTAGAAAGCTTTATGAATCGTTGAACACACAGCACTGTACGCCTTCCAAGCAGTCAAAGACACATCCCCAATGGCTCGACACCACAATCAGGATTTGTGTGGCTCAACTATGTGTGTGAAGTCCGTAAGTTACGTTGTTTGAATATTAGAATCACACTTTCCCCCTAACAATTTCTAGTTTACAGGAATATAAAGATTTTAAAGTGTCAACGTGTTAAACTTTTTTATGCTAAAAAACTTGAACATCTGCAAGCAGACAAGCTTATGACACTTTAAAATCTTTATATTTTAATCCTGTAAGAAATTATAAGGAGAAAAGCATGATTCTAATAACTTATTCAAACAACGAAACTTTCGAGTTTCCCTCAGTTTCAATAGCCGAGATATCCACACAAATCCTAAACGATTGTGATATCAAGCCATTGGGAATTAAGTGCGAAGACGCACTTGACTTTAACCGCTTGCAAGACTACATTGCTGGCATTCAACAATCCATAAATCTTAGGAGATAATCATGGAAAATACATTCGATATAAACGCTTTCGACAAAGAAAGACTTCAAAGCCCTGCTTCATTCAAGCAATGTCAGGGGTTAGGCTATAAGTTCGCCAAAGACCCAAAGACTGGCTCTATGAACTGGAGACTGCAAAAGCAGATTCAGGGTTGCTTATACGGACTAGCTAAAGAACAGAGGCTTACTTTCAAGAAAGCAAACGAGCTTTTCACTAAGAAAGTTCTCCCTAAAGCGTACTTCGATAAGATAGATTTATATCTTAAAGAGAATAGCTAACCTAAAAGCCTTCCAAGCTACAGAGTTTGGAAGGTTTTTTTATGTCTATTGTTCCCTTAGAAGACAGGTTACTTGATAATGAGGAAGGCTTTTTATGGGGGTTCTAGTCGACCACTCCAAAGAAATTAATTAAACTTAATTAAGTAATTTAAAACTCGAGCTTACGGTTGGTCGGTTGGTTGAGGGAGCTTTTTAAATTGGTCGGTTGGTTGAGGGCGTATTTAAGTTAAAATGTAAGCTATTTATACACTTTATTGCACCAAATTAAAGTAATTATTTACAATTTATTGCACCAAAAATGTAATTTATTTACAAAAAAGTTTGTATTTATTTTAATATTATGTTAAATTATTAAGTTTTTTTAGTTTTAATATTATAAATATATCTTAAATTAGGTAAATGCTTGACAGCTTTGTCGGCTTGGGGCATGATGGTCGGGTCAGCAAGGGATGTTCCTTGTAAAACAAAGCAAAGGAGATAGAAAATGATAGTTTTTAACTACAAAAGCAAGAAAGAACTTAAAGAAAATATTGGCAACCGTTTAAATTACATTGAAACCAGTTTATTTGGAGATGAATATGTATCAAATGGTGTATTAACTGGAGCAAATAGACCTCATATTACTGGAAAAGGTAGAGAGTTTTTTGCAAATGTTACTATGAAAGATAATTTAATTATGGCGGTCAAGTAATATGAAACAGTTCACAAACTTACAAAAAGCACAACGGTATATCAATGACTTAGGGTACTTTGTTAATGAGAGACATTCACTTAAAGAGGACAAGTCTTTTATATATCAACACAAGTATTCTAAAAGCAAACATTTGTTTCTAAAGTCTGACTATACTTTTTTGAGTGCAGGTTCTATGGAAATGGGGACTGTGTGGACTATTCAAACTTTCTAAGATAATAAATATATCTTAAGATTAGAGAAATGCTTGACAGCCAGACAGGGTTGCGGTACACTTCTCAGCGACAACAACGAACAATTAATCATAAAGGAGATAATTATGGATGAGAATGAACATAATGATTTGATGAATTATCTTGAGTCTTTAGAGGCTTTAGATGAGGCAGACAAAGAACTTGAAGAACTTATTAACCCAGCAACTTAGGAGATAAACATGGAAATTAATATACACAGAGTCAGTAAGATTGAAGTTAAAAAGCGTGTTGATTTGAAAAGCTTTTCTGCAAGAGATATTGTAATTCATAGTAAAGAATATGATTACAATGCAGGTGATTATGTTGATAGACAGATATCATTGAATTGTTTTTTTGAGGATAAATCAATCGGTAAGCTTGTTTATACAGACTAGAATTTAAGCGTGGGTATCGCTTCAAAACTACCTAAACTTTATTAACTTATATCATTGGAGATAGATTATGAAAATTACATATTCAAAAAAAGGCAGTAAGACAACCACACCAATTAGTCAAGCACCATATTCAGTCAAGGCTGTATGGCATAGAGCAAATGACTTAGGTATCAACATTGTAAGGGTTCGTAGTGCTAAAGAACGCTATGAAGTCACAAAGGGAGATACGTTTGTAGGTTGGCATGGTGGTAAAACATCACTGTACAAGCAACGACAGAACCCTTCTAAGCCATTATTTTTCAAGAGAAAGATTGCTTTAGGTAAAGAGAACAAGGGTATGCAAGTGCTTGAGATTTCTACTGACATGGATGCACAACAAACATTTGATGTGATTGATGACTTTGAGTATAATACTTCTATGAGTTTCTTTCAGAAAATAGTTATGAACTTTAACAGGTTGATTACTGGTAGGCATTTGATATCTTAATTGTTAGTGCTAGGTATCACTTTAAAGTGCCTCTTTAATTTTAGTAGAGGATGAGTATAATGGAAAAGAAAACACATGGTAGAATCTTAGTAGAGCTATCAGACATTTGGATTATGGAAGGTCGTGATGATTTGTTTGATGATTGTCTTGAAGAGATTTGTTCAGAGTATGATTTTTATGATGGTAAAATTGATGTAAAAGATTTGGCACTTGAGTGGTTGCAGAAAACTTTGTTTAAAGCTAACCCTTTGTCAAGTTCAGACATCAAGAAGATGGCAAAAGATTATGGAGAAACAGAATGAAAGATAAGGTAGAGGAAATGTATCTTGATTATTTTAATAATTTTATTACTATAAGTTATTTTGCTGAATATTATGGAATAAGCACAGAAAAAGCAGAGAGAATTATTAATATTGGAAGGAGAATAAATCATTCAAGATGCAAGGATGCAGAACCTGTAATGCATATGCTCCATAATAGATTTTGTTTATCTTACAATCTTACTAATGACGAGTGGTGGGTTCAAGATAGATTTGAACATTTGGGAAGATACACACAATATTCAGATGCTTTAATTGCTATAGATAAAAGAATGAACAATGCATAAATTTTAGGAGATAGTTATGAGTTATAGATTATTGAGTTTTAGCAACCCAAAGATTTTAAAAGGTAAGGATGTGTATTCAGAATACTTGAGTGCTATACTGCACTTGAGTCCTATCAATACAAAGATATGTCCTTATCAAGATATTGCAGGGTGCAAGGAGGCTTGTCTTAATACAGCAGGGCGTGGTGGTATTATAAAGAAGGGTGAAACCACTAATACCATACAACTAGCTAGAGAACGTAAGACTAGGTTGTTTTTAGAAGCTAGAGATATCTTCATGACCGACCTGATTACAGACATTATGAAGTTTGTAAGATACTGTGAAAAGAAAGGCAAGCTTCCTTGCTTGAGACTCAATGGTACTAGTGATATACAATGGGAGAATATTTATATTGGAAACATGGAGCAGTATTCTTTAGATACAACTGAGATGAGTAATGTTGAAATGTTTAGTAAAAAACAATTAGGTTTAGAGTGTAAGAATATCTTTGAGTTATTCCCAGATGTACAATTCTATGACTACACAAAGATACCTACAAGAAAGGTTGAGCAATACAAGAACTACCATTTAACATGGAGTTATTCAGAAGCTAACAGCAAGTATGCACAATACTTTGATGCTATCAAATACAATATTGCTGTAGTCTTTCATGGTACAATGCCTATCTACTACAAAGGTAGAGAAGTTATTGATGGGGACAAGAGTGATATTAGATTTAAAGACAAGCCGAATGTAGTAGTAGGCTTGAAAGCAAAGGGCAAAGCACGACATGATAGTTCAGGCTTTGTAATTCATACAGCATAGGAGTAAACAAATGATTGAGATTATTTTTAATATAGTATTGGGTACATTTTTTATAGTTATATGTTCAGGTGCTTTCCTCATGATACAAGACTCTGAAAAACGATACCAATATAGAAAAGATTTAAAAAATAGATACCCTGATTTAAATAGAGACCAGATTAGAGTGATAGCTAACATGTTATTACAAGATGAAAAAGATTCAAAGAGGGATTCAAATGAGTAAAATGTTATGTAGTATTAGTGATGACCCATACAATGATTACAGTGATTATGTTGAAGGCAAAGGAGTCTACTCAAAACAAACAGAACTATTTGATTTACCTGTAGAGAACGAAGCCCATTTGTTTTTAACAGACACCATGCTTAACAAATCTATTATAGATGTAAACAAAAGTGTCTTGTTATTGTTAGAACATATAGGCTTAGACTATGATGATATAGAAGTTGGAGAGAGACACAGCTTCCCTGCTGTATTTGTACGTAGTAGTTCAGGCTACAGAGACAAAGAATCACAGGTAAACTTTTATAAGACTAAGCGTGGTGATAAACGAATGTCAATTAAACATTTGAAAGCACAGGCTGAAGGGGGCATGGTACTACGAATGACTTATAACTTTTACAAAACAGAAGAACACTTAACCTTGGAGGTAATATGAAAGGCATACTAATAAACCCACTCGACCAAACAATTAAGAAGGTTGTTTACTCTGGTAACTTCAAAGAGATATACGACTTAATTGATTGTAGAACTTTTGATGTAGTCAGATTAAACAACAGAGATGATATGTTTATTGATGATGAAGGACTACTTGTAGACAATAGATACTTTACTATCGGCAATAGAAATTATGCAGGTCGTGCTTTGATACTGTCTCATGATGAGGTAGGAGATACTATTGGAACAGAACTAACTGTACAAGACATGGAAAGTGTGGTACAATGGTTGCCTGAAGGACATCAAGAGACTCCTTACATGGAATTTACAGCATGGAATTAACAACCGTTTAATATGGAATTAATACTCGTGTAATATGGAATTAATATATGAACTCAAAACAAATCAAGAAACTTAGAAAGAAAGTCAGACCAATACAGGTTGAGTGGCTTCGTACCCTATTGCCTGAAGACCAAGCAGAGTCTATTACTGTAGATACAGTTGAGGGATTACTTCCTGAACAGACACATGCTTTTGGTCAAGGGCAATTACATATGTCATACATGACAGACAAATGGATAATGAAATACTTAAAACAGAATCCAGACATTGAAACTTTTGAACAACTACTGAAGGTATCTAAACATGGATGAGTACATAGCTGATGTATTGATAGACAATCACAGACAAAAAATTAAAACTTATGCTAATTCAATTTACTCTGCTATAGATATTCTTATTAGTATGCCAGTTGTCAATGCTGTATTCACAGTATCATGCACTGAAGATGGTAGGTCTTGGGATGTTGAGGGTATGGACATGATGGCAATGAGGCAGATGAGAGCAGACATTACAGAGGAGGCTTTGCGAGAAGCCTTTGCAGATGATGAGAGAAATAGAACAATACATTAGGATAAGGAGACTAACATGGAAAATGAAAATTGGACAGACAATACTGAAGCAAATGAAGACGGTACTTTTCTTACACAAAGAGAGTATGATGAAAGATTTGTAAGACTAACAGAAGATGAGTACAGATATTTCTGTGATTGGATTAGTAAACACACACAAGAAATGTATGAACATAAGGTAGGCTATGAGGCAAGATGGACTCTTGACCCTAAAGTTTTTTATGTAAAATTGTTAGATGAAAGTCTTTATTCCATGGATGAAATAATGCTTGACATCCGCAACAAGATGGTGTAACATGTGCAACATGACACTGAGCAACCAAAGAACTTTAAGCCCTCTATCTCCAGATAATAAATTATTTGGTTTGGCTTCAGTCCACAACTTCGGGAGTAGTTGGCTCACAAACTCCTTTAATTTAACTAACATCATAGGAGAATAATATGATAATTGACGGCACGGCTTATTGGGCAAGTATCAAAACACCCAATACAACATTTGAACCCATGTACACAGTCAACCTTGTAGTTGATGAAGCAACAGCTAATGACTTTGCTACTCGTGGACATACCATCAAACAGATGGACGAAGGTTCTGCAATAGTAGTTAAGCGTAAGGTAAATGGTCCTAATGGAATGGTTAGGTCTGCACCGAGATTGCTTGACCAAAACAAACAGGAAGTAAATCTTGCTGTGGGTAATGGCTCTAAGGTTAGAGTCCAATGTAACGAATACGCTTGGGAATATGCAGGTAAGGCAGGGAAAGGTCTTGACTTACAGGCTGTCCAAATCGTAGACCTCATTGAATACAAAGCCGAAGACGGCTCTGAGTTCTTTGACGAAGGGGAGGAATTTTAATATGATTGTTAGTATTAAAAATGATGATGGTGTTACATCTTATGATGTGACTAAGATTGAAGACGAGAATGTTAGGGCAAACGCTAATGTAATTATTAGTAAGGTGTCCCAACTAGAAGTCTTACTAGAAGCACTGAACTTTACTAGTGCTACGCACCGAGGTAATCTGGAAAGCTTGCTGAAAGAAAACCCTGATGCGATTGTTGAGACAGGAGAAGAAGAGGTACAAGATACTGAAACTGATTCTGAATAACTAACCGTGAGGTGTCCTACTAATTGGATGGGACTTAAAGGCACAATCCAAATACAACGCCTCACTTTTCTACTGGAGATAGAATGATACAAGAACGAACCCAATTCATTAAACATAAATTACCCTGCCCTAAATGCTCAAGCAGTGACGCTGTATCTCTCAATGAGAATGGCTCTGCAAAGTGCTTTAGTTGTGATACTTTCTTTACAGACTATGACAACGAATCAACAGGTAAGGTAATTGAAATGACAACAAAACCCAAGTCCGACAACACATTCCTAACATCCTATACTGGTGCTTACGGTTCACTAACCGACAGAGGTATCTCTGAAAAGACAGCAACTAAGTATGGTGTAAAGATTGTCAAGGACAGAAACAATAATGTAGTGCAACACATCTATCCATTCTTCAATGGTAATGAGGTGGTTGGTACTAAGACACGATATGTAGAGAACAAAAACTTTGCTTGCAATGGAACATTTGAAGGCACTGGTTTGTTCGGAGAACAACTACATGGTAATACAGGTGGCAAGTATCTAACCATTACTGAAGGTGAGTGTGATGCTATGGCAGTGGACGAACTGTTCCAAGGCAAGTGGGCAGTGGTATCTGTCAAGCGTGGTGCATCATCAGCAGTCAAAGATGTTAGGGAAAGCATAGAGTTTGTCGAATCCTTTGACAATGTAGTACTATGCTTTGATAATGATAAGGCAGGTAAGGAAGCGGCAAAAGCTGTAGCTAAGATACTCAAGCCTAACAAGACTAGAATCATGTCGTTCCCTAACGGATTCAAAGATGCCAACGAAATGCTCAAGCAGAAGAAGTTCACAGAGTTTACCCAAGCATGGTGGAACTCTAAGACATACACACCTTCTGGTATCATGGAGTTATCATCTCAGAAAGGTGACTGGCTACATAGAGAAGAGAAAGAAAGCATTGCATATCCTTGGGACGGACTTAACAAGAAGCTCTATGGTATGCGTAAAGGAGAACTGGTCACACTTACAGGTGGCACAGGTCTTGGTAAGTCTAGTGTTACTAGAGAGTTAGAACACTGGCTCATCAAAAACACAGATGACAATGTAGGTATTGTAGCCCTTGAAGAGAACTGGTTACGTACTGCTGATGGTATCTTATCCATCGAGGCTAACGATAGAATCTATCTATCAGAGAAGCGTAAGAATTATTCAGATGATGACCTCATGGGTTTGTTTGATAAGGCTATCCCTTCTGGTAGAGTATTCATTCACTCACACTTAGGTGCTACCGACATTGATGATATCTTTGCCAAGCTTAGATACATTATTGTAGGCTGTGAATGTAAATGGGTAATCGTTGACCACTTACATATGTTAGTCAATGTGTTACATGAAGGTGATGAGAGGCGTGGTATTGACATGCTTATGAATCGCTTGAGGTCTCTAGTAGAAGAGACAGGTGTAGGTATGATATTGGTATCACACTTACGAAGAGCCGCAGGAGATAAAGGACATGAGCAGGGTATCGAAGTATCTCTATCTCATCTCAAAGGTTCACAGGGTATTGCACAGTTATCTGATTGTGTGATTGCACTAGAGAGAAATCAACAGGCAAGCAACCCTGAAGAAGCTAACCTCACTAAGGTTCGTGTACTGAAATCTAGGTACACTGGAGACACAGGATTGGCTTGTGGTCTCCGATATAATTCAGATACTGGTAGGTTGTTTGAAGTATCTGAGGAGGAAACATTCGACAATGAACAGTTCTAAAATAATATTTGACATTGAAGCTGATGGCTTAGACCCTACTGTTATACATTGTATAGTAGCTAAAGAATGGGGTGGAGCAGTACACACTTTTGACAACACGCAAATCGAAGAAGGTATTAAATTCTTAGAGAATGCAGAAGTACTTATAGGTCATAACATTATAGGTTATGATATACCAGTAATAGAAAAACTACATGGTGCTACAGTAACACAGCAGTTAGAAGATACATTAGTTATGTCAAGATTATTTAACCCTGTTCGTGAGAATGGACATAGCTTGAAGACTTGGGGGTGGCGTGTTGGCATGGCTAAACAAGAACAACCTGAAACCTTTGATGAGTATACACCTGCTATGTTGGACTACTGTGTTCAAGACGTAAGGCTAAACGAAGTTGTATACAATTACTTACTCAAAGAAGGTAAGATGTTTAGCGAAGACTCAATCAGTCTTGAGCACAAGGTCGCTAAGATTATGCGACAGCAAGAGAAGAATGGTTTCTTCTTTGATACTAAGAAAGCTATGGAGTTGCTTGCAGAACTCAAGGACAAACAGTTTGAAGTAGAAGAAGAAGTACACAACACATTCAAACCTAAGATGATGGATGAAAAAATAGTAACACCTTACATCAGGAAAGATGGACAGCTATCAAAGCGTGGACTCACAGATGCAGAGTATGACAACTGTATCAAGACTCAGAATGTAGAACCATTCATGAGACAGAAGTTAGTTGAGTTTAACTTAGGTAGCCGTAAGCAAATAGGAGAATACCTCATTGACTTTGGGTGGAAGCCTGAAAGATTTACTCCGACAGGTCAGCCCATTGTTGATGAGGGTACACTTAAAAAGATTGAACACATACGAGAAGCTAAACTTATTGCAGACTATCTGCTTTATCAGAAGCGTATAGCACAGGTTACATCTTGGATAGATGAACTCAAAGGTGATAGAGTACATGGGTATGTAAATCCAAACGGTACGATTACATCTAGAATGACACACCGTAGTCCTAACATGGCACAGATTCCAAACTCTGGTAGCCCTTATGGTAAGGAATGTCGTTCATGTTGGACAGTACCAGATGGCTACAAGTTGGTAGGTATAGATGCAAGTGGATTAGAACTAAGAGTGTTAGCTCATTACATGAATGACCAAGACTATATTGACGAGGTTATACATGGAGATATACACAGTAGGAATCAAGAGTTAGCAGGACTTAAGACTCGTAATGAATCCAAGACATTTATCTATGCATTTTTGTATGGGGCAGGTGATGCCAAGATAGGTTCGATATCTGGTGGTGGTGCAAAGCAAGGTAAGAAACTAAAAGCTACCTTCCTTAAAAACTTACCATCACTCAAGATACTTAAAGACAGAGTACAGAAAGCATCTGAACGTGGTTTCTTGAAAGGTCTTGATGGCAGAAAGATATATGTACGTAGTCAACATGCCGCATTGAATACCTTACTGCAAGGTGGTGGTGCAATCGTGATGAAGAAAGCTATGACAATCCTACAGGAGAAGATGAGCTTCAATGCTTTGGATGCTAGGTTTGTAGCTAACATACATGATGAGTGGCAGATAGAAGTAAAAGAATCACAAGCCGAATGCGTTGGTGTGTTTGGTGTTGAAGCAATAGAAGAAGCAAGTAAATATTATAACATGCGTTGTCCTTTGACAGGAGAATACAATATAGGAGAGAATTGGTATGAAACCCACTAAAGAAAACAGAAAGAAGTTTGATATAGATTTGGCTTATGGCACAGTCAGAGAAGAGAAGATAGCAGAGATGCTAACTGATAAGAAGATAGAAGTAAAGTCTGAGAAAGACATGTGGCAAAAGACAGGTAACATTTGTATTGAATATGAATCTTGGGGTAAGCCGTCAGGTATCAAGGCTACCGAAGCAGACTACTGGTTTCATAATCTATGTGTAGGAGACAACGAGTTCTGTACTCTAGTGTTCAAGACAGATGTTCTTAAAACAATTGTAGATAAGTTAGACACATTCAAGACTGTAGCAGGTGGAGACCATAAGGCAAGCAAGATGTTCTTAGTAAACCTCCAAAAATTATTTTCATCGGATGTAATTAAAGCATTCAAGGAAGCAGAAAATGACAAAGAAAAATAAAGAAACTATTGACAAAACTAAAATAGACAACTATAATAAATTCACCTCTGAGTCTGGACATTGGTATGCACAGGACGGAGAGCCGATGTATACCATCATAGGTGCTAACGGTAAAGAAAGGAACACTACACTTAGAGATGCTAAGAAACTAAACTTAGTTCCTTCTGTTACTACTATCCTTGGTATGATTGCTAAACCCTCTCTTGAGAACTGGAAGATTAATCAGGCTTTAAACTCTGCACTTACTTTAGAACGTAACGAAGACGAATCGTTCGAGGCTTTTGTTTATCGTTGTAAAGAAGACTCTAAGAAGATTGGTAAGCAAGCCGCCGAAAGGGGTACGCAAATCCATAACTTAATTGAGAATGGTTTCTTAGGTACGTTTGCCAGTGAGCCATATGAAGTTATCAAGAAATATCTTGATGAGCATTTTCCTGATGAAGAGTGGATAGCAGAGGATTCTTTCTGTGCTGACACAGGGTATGGTGGTAAGATAGATTTATATTCTAAGTCTGGTATCTTTGTTGACTTTAAAACAAAGGATAACTTAGAAGGTAAAGACCCTGCTAAATTAGTATATGATGAACACGGTATGCAGTTGTCTGCTTATGCCCAAGGTTGTGGGTTTGATAATCCACAGAGAGTTTCTATCTTTGTAGATAGGAAAGACACAGGTTTGATTGCTTGTTATAAGTGGGATGATGAGACACACTCTCGACACCTTAACATGTTCAACTCTATCCTTCAGTACTGGAAGCTAGTTAAGAACTACGACTCCTCTATTACTGATGTCTAGACGAGTACCGAGAAAGCCTCGCCCTAAAAAAGTTAATGTCCCAAAAGGATATGATAGTATCTGGGAAGCCACACTGCACGACACTATATTAAAAAAGTGGAAGCATCACTGGGATAACATTGACTATATAATTAAGCATAAGTATGAACCTGACTTTGTTAAGAAAATAAAAGGTAAGACAATCTTACTTGAAGCAAAGGGTAGGTTCTGGGATTTTGCAGAGTACAGTAAGTACATCCATATAAGGGAGGCTTTGCCAAAAGGTTATGAGTTAGTATTCTTATTTCAAAAACCTTTTGCTCCAATGCCAGCCGCAAAGAAAAGAAAGGATGGTACTAAACGTACTCATGCTGAATGGGCTGATACTAATAATTTTAAATGGTATAACGAAGAAAGTTTACCGCATGAATGGAAAAACAATGAACTATAAATTTAAAGAAGATGATATTATAAAGGATATAATACTGTATGTAAATCAAACATATGACCAACACTATGCTAACGGTAAGTACCAAGCGACTGATATGATACTAGATGCAGGACACGGAGAAGGCTTTTGCATGGGTAACATTATGAAGTATGCAATGAGGTATGGAAAAAAGAATGGTAAGTCTGAAATGGACTTGCATAAGATTATACACTATGCTATAATAGCTTTGTATGTACAACGGAATTCAACTGATAAGGACACAGACAATGGTAGATGATAAGTTAGGTAAGAAACCTTATCTAGGAATTGAAATAGATTATGATAAAGAAAATACATTTGACAAGTTTAGTCTTGACACATTAAAGGATAGATACTTTTGGGAGAAAGAAACACATGCACAAGAAGCATTCGCAAGAGCCTCCGTCTACGGAGCAACCTACAAAGGGGACACAGATTTTGAATTGGCTCAAAGGCTTTATAACTACGCTTCCTCTCGTTGGTTCATGTTCAGCACTCCTATACTTAGCAACGGAGGTACGAGCCGTGGGCTTCCTATCAGTTGTTTTCTCAATTATGTTCCTGACAGCAGGGGTGGTTTATCTGCTCACTATGATGAGAACGTATGGCTCGCAAGTAGTGGTGGAGGCATCGGTGGATATTGGGGCGATATTAGGAGCAACGGTATTTCAACTTCTCATGGCTCTCGTTCTACTGGAAGCATTCCTTTCCTCCACGTTGTAGACTCACAGATGTTAGCCTTTAACCAAGGCACTACAAGACGAGGAAGTTATGCGGCATATATGGACATCTCTCACCCAGAGATTGAAGAATTTATTAACATGCGAAAAGAATCGGGTGGTGATATCAATAGGAAAAATCTTAATCTACATAATGGTATTAACATTACTAATGCATTCTTAAAAGCTGTTGAGAATGATGAAGACTGGAGATTGATTGACCCTAAATCTAACACGGCTGTTAAGATAGTAAACGCTAGAGATTTGTGGTGGCAGATTATACATGCCAGAGCAGAGACAGGCGAACCTTACATGATAAACATTGATACTTGTAATGAATACCTGCCTAAAATGCAAAAAGATTTAGGACTAAAAATACAACAGAGCAACCTGTGTTCTGAAATTACCTTACCTACAAACGAAGAACGAACAGCAGTGTGTTGTCTTTCATCTGTAAACCTTGAACATTTTGATGCTTGGTCTAAAGATGATAACTTTATACAAGATTTAGTAACCATGCTTGACAATATACTACAACATTATATTGACAATGCAGTAGACACGGAACAATTAGGAGACTACAGTGCAAACTTTAAACGCTTTCAAAAATATATTAGAACAGGCAAGGAAGGATTTACTAAGTCTGCGTATTCGGCATATCGTGAACGTAGCATCGGACTGGGTGCAATGGGTTTTCATGCATATCTCCAAGGTAGGAACATACCTTTTGAAGGTATCTATGCAACTGGTTTCAATCATAAAGCATTCACCTTTATCAAATCTAGGGCCACGCAAGCTACTAAAGAACTTGCTCAAGATAGGGGAGAAGCTCCTGACATACACGGTACAGGTAAGCGAAACACTAACCTACTTGCTATTGCTCCTAATGCTAGTAGTGGGATTATATGCAGTGGTACTTCCCCTTCTATTGAGCCTTACAGGGCTAACTGTTATACTCATAAAACTTTATCAGGAAGCTATCAAGTTAAAAACAAATATCTTGAAAGGATTTTCAAAGATAAAAGGCTTGAAGCCTCAGAGCTAGAAAAGATATGGAAAGATATCTCAGCCCATGAAGGTTCAGTACAACACTTAGATATCTTATCGGATGAACAAAAAGAAATATTTAAAACTGCCAATGAGATAAATCAAATCTGGATTGTTGAACATGCTTATCAAAGACAACAGTTTGTTTGTCAAGCACAGTCAGTCAATCTATTCTTTACTCTACCTAAGAGTACTGAGCCACAAGAAGTGCATGATGAATATATGCAATATGTAAATGATGTACACTGGTATGGAATGAACAAACTAAAATCGCTGTATTACTTTAGAACTAATGCGGCACGAAACGTAGAAAACGTAAACACTAAAATCCCACGCATTCGTTTAGATGATGTGGAATGTATTGCCTGTGAAGGTTAAGGAGAAACCATGAGCTTAATAACAACTAGAGACTATTATAAACCGTTTGAATACCCTTGGATGTATGAGTATTACAAACTACAAAATCAAATGCATTGGATGCCTGAATCAGTTCCGTTGCATACAGATGTAAAAGATTGGCAGGATGTAAGTCCTGAAGAAAAACATTTACTGACACAGATATTTAGATTGTTTACACAGTCTGATGTAGATGTTGGTGCAGGATATGTCGACAAGTACATGCCTATCTTTAAGAAACCTGAAGCAAGAATGATGATGTCATCGTTTGCTAACATGGAATCTATACACCAAGATGCATACAGCCTACTACTTGATACAGTAGGTATGCCTGAAATAGAATACAAAGCTTTCTCTGAGTATGAAGAGATGGCAGACAAACATGATTATGTTGGTAACTTTAAACCGCTTAAGTCTGACAAGAAAACTATTGCTAAAACACTAGCCGTATACTCAGCGTTTACAGAAGGGCTACAATTATTTAGTAGCTTTGCTATCTTGCTTAACTTCCCACGCTTTGGTAAGATGAAAGGTATGGGACAGATTGTTACTTACTCTATCCGTGACGAGTCTATGCACGTTGAAGCTATGACTAAATTGTTCCGTGAATTTATTCAAGAGAACATTGAGATTTGGACAGACGATTTCAAAGCAGAGCTATATCAAATCTGTAGGGACATGGTAGAACTTGAAGACAAATTCTTAGACTTAGTGTTTGAGATGGGAGACTTACAAGGACTAACTAAGAAAGACATGTATGCTTATAACAGATACATTGCTGACCGTAGGTTACTACAGTTAGGATTGAAGACTAACTATGACCAGAAAGAAAACCCACTTACTTGGCTTGATGAAGTCATGGGTGTTGAGCATCAGAACTTCTTTGAAGGACGAGCAACCACTTACATGAAAGCAGGATTAAGAGGGAGGCAAGACTCTGTAACTTTTACAGGGATTGAATAATGAAAAAGAAAAGAGAAGAAGCTGAGTTGCTTGGATATAAACTATTGTATAATAGGACAGGCAACTTAGTCACTGAAAGATTAAGTACGGACATCACACAACTTAAGAAGTATTTTAGTGTAGAAGAGTACGCAACACTTAATACAATAGTCAGAGAAGCTACAAAGAAATTAGATGAGGTGCATAGTTATATTGAATCTAATTTAAATGCTAGGAAGATGGATGATTAGATTGTGTATATGATAATAGGTTCTGCTTTACCCTTGACATAAATAGGGTCTAACAATTTAGCTTGGGTAGTAGAACCTGCTATCGTATTCACACCAACAACTATATCCTCGCCTACTTCTTTAGTAGAGCTTTCAAGTCTTGCCGCAAGATTAACAGCATCACCTATCGCAGAGTAATCAAACCTTGAGTCACTACCCATATTACCTATTACCGCTTCTCCTGTATTTATGCCGATACCTATCTCTATTCCTAGCTTGGCTTCTGCCATATCTCGGTGTATCTCTAACGCTGTTTGGATGGCTTTGTTCTCATGTTCGTCTAGGCTTACTGGAGCATTGAAGATTGCCATCATTGCATCCCCTATATATTTATCTACCATCCCACCATTTCTTTTAACTGCATCAGCCTGAATAGTCAAAGCTTTATTCATAATTTCAGTCACCTTTTCTGGCTCTAACCTCTCTGATAAACTAGTAAAACCTCTTACATCTGTAAAGAGGAAGGTACATCTTCGTCTATCTCCTCCTAACTTCAGCGAACTGGGGTCATCTTGCAACTGCTTAACCTGCCGTGGGTCGAGGTAATGTTCAAACTGTTTCTTGATTTGCTGTCTAAGTTTGTATTGAGTTCTAAAGTTTAAATAGAATTGCAGTGTAGCAATAAGTGTCATACTTATTAAAGACCAAGTGACATCTATGAGTATATTATTCTGTATGACACTATATCCAAAATAGCCTGTTCCTGCCATCAAAGTACCAACTGATACTACCCCCTTAGTGATACCTAGATAATTGATTAGAGAGGCTGTGAGTAAGCCTGAGAGGATTAATATGAATAGTTCTGCAAGTAATCTGTACTCTGGAATTTTAGGACTATCAAGCAACATACTTTCTGAAAGTGCCGCCTGTATTTTGTGAGGTTCTATTAACCCAACAGGCGTTGCAAGTTGAGGCGAGATTCCTTTAGCAGTAAAACCGACAAAGACAAATGTGCTTTCTACATTCATCTCTTCTAATGTTGTTTGTGGTGTGTCAACCCAACTAATCCACTTACGCCCAAAACTATCTGTATCTACTGGGGGTATGCCCTTGACTCTTATCATGTCAATACCATTTTGATTAGTAACAATCTGATAAGTATTACCACCCCCAAGTATCTTTAAAACTTCTGTACCAAAAGAAGCTACCCATCCTGTTGGTGTTTGTTGTAGTAATGGTATCTGTCTTACAAGATTATCTACATCTACTGGAGCAGAGACTGCACCTTGAGAGGCTGACTGTTTTAGTATATCGACATTCGATAAGAAACCAGAAGCTTGTGGTAAGGAAACATTTGGTCCTTTTATAACTGTCCCATGAGTAGCAGGATATAGACCGTTGTCTACTTCTGGCATAGCTATGACACTTGCAGACTTGGAAAGCTCTAAAGCAAACTCATCATCCCCACCCATTCTATCTGCATGTGGAAACAACATGACCCAACCAACACCGTAAGCTCCTGCATCCATAATCTCTTTATGAATCTTAGCTAAGTCTTGACGAGGTAGAGGGTAGCCTCCTAGATTATCAAGGTCTTGTTCCGTAATATTCAGTACAGTAAAATGCCCAGTAGCGTTTGGTGTTGCCACTAGAGCATCAAATGTTTTAAGCCTGAGTACTTCTAAAGGTTCTGAGTTAAATAATAAAGGTAATGTTAATATACCTAGTAAAGTTAATGCCCACTTCATACTGTTATATCTAGTAAAGTACCTACCCTAGACAGAGGATAGCCATACTTATATCTTATAAATCTTTTATAGCCCATTTAATCTCCTTGGTTTATAGTGATACTAGAATTTCCTCCTCCATTAATGACAAGCTGTGTCCCCTTCCCATTCTGGACTAAGAGTACCGTGTACCCTCCGTCTCTATCTAAATCTAAACGGACAGTATCTTCTAAAACTTTATAGAAAGTTAGCACATTGTCTGTTAAGAAAGTATTTATTTGTGTGTTAGAATCAAAGCCCAACTGAGTACCTTTTAAATTTATATCTGTTCGTAGTAAAGATTCTGTTTGGTCTAGCTCATTTACATCTTCTATAATATCTAGTAAGTCTTCAAGAAAATTAACATCAAGATAATTGACATCTAATTCTGTAAACTCTAAATCGTCTTCAGCTAAATAGTCTACTTCTAAATCATCAAACTCAAGGAAGTCAACATCCAAAACATTAGTATTACTAGTTCCATCTTGTCTTTCATTTTGTTTTACTTCTCTTGGTGCATTTACTATTAGCATGTTATCAATTAACTCAAGTGTTAAGTCAAGGATAACAGGGTTGGTTGGTTTGGCTTCATACATAGAAACCGTAGTAGCTTGGTAAGGTTTGTTAAGAACCACTTGTCCCATAGCTGTTACAACAACAATCTCTCCACTTGGAAGACCGTTATCGTCTGGTAATAATATAACTAAACTCCTACCGATTTCATCTACAGTTACAGTAAAATCAGTACCACGAATACCTATCGTAGCACTAGGAGTTTTTATAAATATATTTTGTTTGTCTACAGTTGCTAGTTTTCCTGTGATAAATCTTGCAGTACCACTAGCAAACTCTAGAGCCATCTTCGATTTGGAAGGGTCAGGGTCGTATATAAACTCATCTATGATAAGTTCAGAGTGTTCAGTCAATCTAACCTGACTGTCATCTAAAAAAGTAATGCCCATTCTTCCATTAGAAGTTTGAACATTATCATAACTATTTATATCAAGAGCTAAAGAAGCTATATAATCTTTATCTCTTACTACCCTGCCCGACCCTTTAAGTTCTGTTATGTTGCCTATATTAGCAACCGACTGAACTGCCGCCATCGTTTTGAATGACACAGACAGTACCACCAGAACCAGTACTAAGTATTTTAAGCCAGTCATTATCTTTTGTACTCATTTGATTGATGTTAAAAGTTCTACTACTACCTGTTTGGTCAAGGTAGAAATATCCTCCTGCATAACCTTGCCCATCAAAGTTTACAGTGTTGGAATCTCCATCAATATCCATGTAGTTTGTTGCTCCATCATAATCTATATCAGCATTAATAGTGTTACTATCACCATTAATAATCCAATCTAAATCAGTATTACTTGACATAGAAGCTGTTGCTAAGTCTAGTGTAAATGTATTACTACTACCTGTAGCTTGCACATTTACATTTGAACCATCTGCTCCATATGTATTAGAAGGGTCTACTTGAATAGTAAACGCATTACTGCTACCATCAAAATTAAAATACCCTGTAAAGTTATCAGCCCATATATCACCTAGAAATTTATTAGTATCTCCTATTTGATTTACGTCAAGCGTCATTGTACCACCGTCTAAATCGAAAGGAGTCATTGAACCTGCGGAAGATAGTAATCCCCCTATTAAGTTAGCTGAACCTAACTGTTCTAAATCTAGATTAGCAGTAGCTCCACTCTGCTCTACAAAAATCTCGTTGTCTGCGGCAAAAGTAAGTGATGACAGTATGCCTAATATTATTATTATTATTTTATTCATATTCCCAATAGCCTCTATCTATTCCTATATGTATTATATTTAAAACCCCAGTCTCTATTGCCTTTTGTAAAGCTATAGAAACACTCTCATTCTCAGCAACACCACCTTCTATTTCTACTAGTTCAGTGCCAGTTTCAATAAAACGAAATATATCCTGAGAAATGCTTGTGGATAAAATACTTTTAGATACTAAAGTTTCTGTAAGTACTTCACCAGTTGATACCGATACTAATCTTAATGATATGGTTACAGTATCTTCTCTATAAGATTTACTATTTCCAATCCCTAAGTACCTAGCTCCGATACCTCCAGATTGCAGATTAGCCTCGTAACTAATCACGCCTCCTTGAACTAAAAGCCCTGCAAAAAGTAAGGGCTTTAACTTATTATCTTCTTCAAATTCTTTACGAGTGCTTCTAATAAGCTGTCGTTCTTTTGTAAGGTCATCAAGACCTACACGTTCTACGACCCTAAAGAAATTACCATTAGCTGTGTGTTTAAAAGCCCTAATTAAAAATGCTTCAGGTGCTTGCGTAACTGCTGTACTAAACAAAGCAAACGTGCTGTTGCTTCTTCGTTGCCCTGTCAAGTCTTTAAAACTATTGGGGTATACAGCTATGGTAGGTTTATTCTTAGCGGCAGGTAGATTCTTTAATACTGTGGATTGTAAATCTAGGGTTGAGGTGGGTTGTATTTTCTTGGTTAAAAATAAATCGTCATTAGCCTCAAAGACTGCACAACTAGAAAGTAAAAGTACCGATAGGCAAAGTAATAGTCGTAGTTTCTCCATTTGAATCCGTTATCGTTAATGTTATATATACACCGTCACTTGAATAAGTAATAGTATTACCTTCTAATTCTATAGTCCCTTCTGTACTAGGATTTTCTCCGAATAAATTTTCAACCAACTGTCGTGATAACTGTGCATAAATCCTAGACTCTAAGTTACGTACAAACCTAGCAAGTGTAGTGTTCTCTTTGTCCCTAGCAATTTCATCTTGCAAAGCTTTTATCTCTGCTTTAAGACTAAGCTTTCTTGAATGCTCTTGGTTCTCTATTGTTAAATAATGTGAGCTAGTATTGTTCCCATTAAAGCTAGGGCTTTTAAATTTAAATACTACCTCATCAGCCAGTGTATAACCTGACCAAAAAACCACCGACATACCCCAAAAGAAAATACAGAACATACAATTACGTTCTGCCTTATGGCTTCTGAATGTGGGCTTTAACTTCAATTTCATTTCTAATCTTTCCTCTGGTCTTCTCTATCAGCTTTCGCTATTTCTTCTGGGTTAATTAAGTTGGGTACTCCTAGTAATGTTTTAAGTAGTACATCTTGGCGTATGGATTGATTATCTAAAGCCCTTATCCTATCAATTAATGATACGATAATACCATATTGGCTGTCGAGTTTTGTAGATACTCTTTCTTCCATAGTATCTAAACTTGTTTGAACTTTGTCATCTAGCGTGTCTAACTTAGTTTCCATGCCGTCAATAATTCTGTTAATTAACTTTGACACAAACCAGCCTAAACCCATTGCGGCGGCAATAGGGAATCCGACTTCTGTTATAAAGGTTACTGCTTCAGACATTATTCTTTAGGGGTATGTGATGCTCCAAAATAAAAACTAATGACGGCACTAGCTAATCCACCAAGATAACCTAGTACTAAGTTAATAAGAGCTTCGGAGTTTTGTTCTGGGGGTTGTAAAGTAACAAGGAATATATATCCCATAAATCCTCCTACAACTGTAATGCCCATTATCCTAGCTGTCCAATCCTTTGAGAACTTTCCACGAGCATCCTGCTTGTCTTCAGTTTCTAATTTAAATACATCTACGTCCAGCTCTTTCATCTGGATTTCAAAAGCATTCTCAGCTTTCTTAAGTTCTAGCATTTGTTCAGGTGTTGCTTCTGCTACAGCCTTCTCAATTGCTTTAGGGGTGTTGGGACAACCAAGTACATCAGCTATCATGTTTGCCGCCATACCACCCATAGGACCGCCTAACGCAGTCCCTAATGTAGGAGCTACTGCTCCCACTATGTTCTTCAATAAGTTCTTCATTCGGCTACCCCTAGTACCATTAATTGTAATTCTCTACTACGTCCACCGACCTGATTAAACCAACGACTGTCTTCCATTTCAACAGCCATCTGTTTCCAGTCTCCTTCCTTACAAGCTTTAAACATATTCTTAAACTTTGCAAGTCTTGTGCCACCTAAGTTAAAACACATGTTGACTAAGACATGTTGTATTGGCTCTGGTAATCTATTAAAAGAAGGTACAGTACCATAGATATGTATTGTTTCTCTATAATGTTTATCAAAGTCATCTGCGAAATATAAGTCTACTACTTCTTGTGTTACAGGCTTTCCTACTTCCCAAGTATATTCAGGGTCTTCTGGTTGACACAGGTGTCCTATGCCTAGAGTTTTATACCCTAAACTATCTTCATAGATTTTTAATACCTCACCTTCGTGCCTTGTTATTTGTTGTTTACATTCTTCTATATTCATAATCCTAGTCCTTTCATTTGAGATTTTAACTCTCTATCTTCCAAATCTTGTACTGCTTCTGAGGATGCGTTAAACGGTAATCCTGTCTGTCTGTTAATCATTTCGTCTGGTTCGTCTTTTACATTAGGTACATTAGTAACGATACCGCCTCTTGCATAACCATAAGATGATTTAAACTCTTCTACTTTATCAGTAGAATCTTTATCCATTTCTCTAGCTTTTTTACGTAATGCTTTTTTAGTTCCTTTACCTGCTATTAAATCATACGCAGAATATCCTGGTGCATTAGTAGCGACTAATTCCCACCAACCTTTTCTATATAATACACTATCAATTAAATCTTGAGGAACAGGTCCTGCAAAAGTTTTAAATAATGCAGTTATATCTCCTGCATTTCTACGTTGTTCACCACCATATTTTTGTGCATATTCAAAAGGACCAAGACCACCCCATCTACGAACAGCTTCTACTCCTAATTCATTCCACTCTCTTTTTTTTCCAGTTTCTCTATCTACTAAGTTTTCACCACCGCTTCTTAAAACATTCATATGATGGGCTACAGTAGTCATTAAAACACCAGTTGCTAAAGCTTTAGGAGTTGCTTGAAATGAACTAAGTTTTCCTGTTTTACCAAACTGTTTAAAGTCAGTAGCTACTTCGTTTGAAAATCTTTTAAGTACTGTATTTGTAAACACTGTAGGATATCCTGCAAACTGCACTAATAACTGTGCTGTAGGTGTTGACATCCATAAAGGTCTATTAGCTTCTGCAGAACTTGGATTTAAAATAATTTCTTTTACAAATCTATTAGCTCCTGATGTATAGCTTTCATTATAAAAAGGTAAGTCTCTAGCTAATTTGTCATCAAAGACACCATCCTTTAAAGAATTTCTATACCAAGAAACAGCTTCATCTGCATTAATACCTAAGTCTCCTAGCTGTTCAGTAAGGTATTTTTGTTTACCTTTACTTAATCCACCGTTAGAAAGTGTTTCAGCATTTTGTCTTATTAATCTTTTACCTGATGTAAATGATGCAAGTTGCACAGCCTTAGTCCACTGTGTAAGTAAATTAACTTTAAAGAATCCGTTTTGAATTTTTTTAGCAAGTGCAGAATGTAATCCTTCACCTGCTAAACCTTCAAGTCTTTCTTGTACTGCTTGCTCTAAAGCCAATCCAGTTTGATATAACTCTGACCATTCATCATCTTTTAAACTACTTTTAAATGTCATACCTAAAAACTTTTCATCAGATATATCAGAGACTTCTTTACCTCTATTTCTACGTATACCTTTAATAACTCTAAACATTATATCATTAGTTTCTTTACGTATAGAGTTACCAATATCATATGCTACATTTAAAGTATCTCCTTTACGTGCTCTAGCTAATAACAACATAGGTTCGGTAACACTAGAAACTGTAGCCAAAGGTAAGTGGGCTAACTGCTGTGAAATTTTAAGAATGTCTGATGTAGTTCTTGCAAATGCAGTTTTTTTAAGTGGGTCTTCTCTAAAAGTTTCAATGCCTGTAATTCTTTGATACATAGTACGTAGTTTTTCTTGTACTAGTTGTGCCTCATTTTCATCAATACCATTAGCTTTTAATTCTTCTCTAATAGGTTTAAGATATTCATCATAAAATTCAGTTTCATTCCTACCAAAAAACTTAGCTCTTTCTATTGAACGAGCAGAGTTGCTGAAATAACCTTCTAAAATTGTTTGTAAATTATTTTCTAAAACAAAATCAATTTCATTATCTTTTAAATTTGTAAATCTTCTAGCTTGTAATTGACCATTAGAAGCACCTGTGAATTTATCTTTCTTCATCATTTTAATATCAAAAGGTGTCCATCTTTCTTCTAACATATCATCAACAATTTTTTCAGCCTTTGCTTGTTGTGCGGCTAATGCTTGTTCAGGTGTAGCATCTTCTAGCCATCTAGTTCCATCTGCTCTAGCTTTTACTCCTTGTTCCTCTAAAAAGTCTCTGCCAAAAACATTCATATCTATACCCAAGGCATCTTGTTTTTTACCTTTAATTAAATCGCCATCTTCTGTTCTAATTGTAATTTCATCTACATTATTCATAGGGTCAGCGTGTTTAGCGGCAATTATTTTTTCTTCAAAAGCTTTTCGATTTTCTTTTAATTTACTATAATTAAACAAACGAGGCATATAACCTCCTAAGTTTTGTGTACCTATTTTAAATAATTTAGCTTCATTTAAATCATTAAATGTATCATCTAATAAATTTCTAACACCACCTGTACCATCATAAATAATTTCTCCTTTCTTTAGTGTACCACCATAAGATAAAGCAAGTTCATCAGTTACTTCAACACCATTATGTTTTAATCCAACTAAATCACCAATAAATTTTTTGTTTGGGTCGGAAGATGGTATAGCTACTACATCTTTATCACGCAATAAAGTTATTAAAGATACATTATCTTTGTTACTTAATAAAGCATCCTTACCTGTTTTATTTAAAACACCTAATGATTTAGCTAAACCAAAATTATATAGTCCAGTTCTTTCTCCTAAAGCTAATCCATAAGATTTTGCTTTAACTAAAAATTCTCCTTTACTAGTTAATGTAGTATCAAAGTCATAACGAACTTTAGCTAATAACTCTTTTAATTTAGGGGAGCTATCTACATATTGTAAGAAACGTGTAGTGGGTTTACCAACAGTATTAGCAATAGCTTTATCTTTTGCTTTTTTTGTAGAATTAATAAACCTATCAAGATTATAATTTTCAAATACTTTGTTTCTTAAATCTTGAAACTTACTAGTTTTAATAATGTCATCTTCATTACTAAATTTAAATTCCATTTCTTTATGTGTTTCTGGCATTTCTGTTACTGATACATCATCTACATCTTTATTACCAGAAGGAGCACTAGATTTTTTAGGACCTTTATAAGTAGCATATTTCATACCACCACCTATAACTCCACCTGCAACACCTCCTAATAAAGCACTTGCACCTACGCTACCTAAATCAAAATCCTCGGCTAATCCTAAATCTATATCTATATCTTGTAAAAAATAATTATGTAGCCCTCCCCATGCCATGCCTTCAGCACCAGTAAACAACGCAACATTTCTTGTTGCTTGACCCCTCGTAAGTTGTTTAGCTGTTTCTTTAGCGGCTTTTTCTCCAACTTCACTTGCAAGCTTACGTTTTACTCCTTGCTGTGCGGCTACTCCTAAACTACCCCTAACTCCTAAAGTAGTACCACCACTAGGAATTGCAAACAAAGCAGTTACTATATTTAAAGGGTCAAGAATTATGTCTCCAGTAATATTTGTAATAGCTTGGAATCTTTCTTTAAAACTATTTATTTCTGCATTATCAAATTGTTCTCTTAAATAAACATAATCTTTTTTTTGTTCTTCTGTCCAGTTACCTGTTTGAGCAGAACGAACCATAGCAGAACTTAAACTATAATCAGAGTCCCTAAGATATTCAAAAATATCTTCATTAGCTTCTATGCCCTGTAAAAAACGTGAAGCTCTATTATCAAATTCAGGGTCATTACGTAAGTCTTGTAAGCTTCTTTTTTTAGATGTTGTTAAAGAAGGTAGTTCATAATCTTCTTCTTGTTCTAAAGGGTCAACTATAATTTCATCATAGCCTTCAATTTTACCATACGACATTGATTCAGGAGTATATAAAAAATCATCTTCTTCTTTAGAAGAGTTTTGTTCAGGACTCATTTGTTGTAAATATAATTCAAATTCTGTTGGCATTAAATTTTCCTATTTTTTTCTTTTATCCATAGATAAAAAAATAATAATATTAATAAAGGTTCTATAATAACAAAGATAACTATATTGGCTAGTTTGTAACCCATGCCTGTAACAGCACCTATTACTTCTAATACATAAACGCACCAATAAAAAAAATCAGTTGTTAAAGTTTCTAACACTATACAAAAGTACCTAAGTCTAATTTACCTAAATTAATCATAATTTTACTTCCTTCACCTTCTTTACTACCAAAGTACTTAGCAGTTTTTCTAGGTAAGAAATATTTCCAATCAGATTTAATAGCTCTTAAATCATCTAAGAATGAATCAAAAGTTACTTGGTCATCTGCATCATTAAAATTATACCTATCTTCTATTATAACATTTCCATTCTTATCTGTAAAGACTCTAGCTTGACCTAATGTAGTTTTTAATGCGTATGCTGGGTCCTTAAAAGATTTTTCTATAGGATTACTTCCTTGATGTCCTTCACCGCCTACATCACTGTATGTATCTCCAGCTTTTGTTGTACCATAATCTGCATATTCAAGTTTACCTTTTCGTAAAACTTCTGGAGTTATAATACTTCTCAAGGCTGTTAATTCATTACCACTTAAATCTTTTTCAGTAACATCTCCATCACCTCCAAAAATATCATACATCATTTGCCTAATATTAATTGGTATTAAACGATTATCTTTTATTTCTTCTGGTTTATCTTCGTCAGCTTCTGTAAGAACAGCGTTTACCATAGTAGCTTTAGCTTTTATTTCTTCTGGTTTTTCAGTAACTACACTAACCTGTTTTATATTTTCTGCTGGAGTTCCTAATAGTTCTTCTGTTTTAGTAGGAGTTTGTGTTACTTCTTGATTTTTATTTTTTTTATCCATAAAAGATTGTTCAAAATCTTTTAAGTCTTGTCCAAACACTACATTAATTTCATCTTCTAATGCATTAATAAGTACTCTTTTCTTTTGAGGACTAAAAGAACTTTCAGCAATACGAGTAACTTCTTGTTCTATAGCTTCTTGTTTTTGAGCACCTGTCATTTTTTTATAGTTATTACTATATTGTAGTTTACCTTTATCACCTACTTTAATACCTGTACCAATAGCAGACTCAAGAGCCATAGAATCATAGATACCTATCAAAGTTCCATAGCTATCATATCTTTCTGTTGTGTTCTCAACTAGAGGATTCCATTGACCTTTAGCTTCTTTATAACCATAGTCTATTGCCATCATTGCCGCAAATTGTACCCTGCTATTTTCATCACTTAAAATATCTTGGAACTCTCCAAAACTTTTTCTACCTTCACCTTTTTGACCTTCAGTATTTTGATATACTGCTTTTAAAAATTGTTTATCTTTTTGAAGTCTAAGAGATAATGCAAGTGTATCATAAACAAAATCTTCTTTTTGACCTGCATTTGCAGGTAAATTTAAATGGTCAAACACTTCATCAATATTTGCTTTTTGTATATTAGTTACTGTTCCTTGTAGTTCACTAGGATAAGTTCCTTCTTCTATCATAGTTGCAACTTGACTAAGAGGACCTTGTTCAAAGTTTCCAATTCTTGTAAACAAAGGAGCATTAGATTTACTTTCAGCCCTTTCTCTCCATGCAGTAGGAGATTTTTTAGCTTCAGAAATAGCTATGCCTAATGCATTTGTCATACCTTTTAAATTTAAAGCTTGACTTAAATCTGTTGCTAAAGGTCCTGCTAGGTCTGCTTCTGTCATACTCGAAAATAAATCAACTCCACCTTTTTTAATTTGTTTATCATTAAATAAACCTAATACTCTTTTAAAACCACCGACAAGATTATTTTGCGACCTATACTCGTTTAAAACTCTTTGATAATTTTTTCTATCATAAGCTGTTAAGGTTGCAGTTTTTAAACCTGCTCCTAAATTAAACAAGTCTAACCTATCCATATCCTTACCTTCACTATCATCTAAGATATCTCTAAGTAATTGTTCTTGTTTTTTATAATAAGCAACACCGTCTTTATCAGTCTTTAAATATGTTTTTGCAAATTCTCTAGTTCCTAATCGCATTATATTTTCATAAGTACTTTTACCATAAAGTCTTTCGTACTCTACTGGGTCTAACGCTTTTACTTTTTGGTCAACATAAGTTCGAGCTTCTTGAGCAAAAGCATCATAATCATCACTAGCTTCAAATGCATCAAGTCGTTCTTCTAAAGAGCCGCCTGTATCTTTCCATGTATTTCCTATTTTACCAGTCATAGCAGAATGCATAGCAATTTCTTTAGCTTGACTTTCGTTATCCATAATTTCAAACTTATGCATATCTTCTAGTTCTTTTACACGTTTTGTATATTGGTTCTTCATAAGACCTTGACCCATTAACAATACGCCTAATGCTTTTTGAACTCTTTCATTCTTCCTAGATTTTTTAGCGGCTCTACGTTCATCGTCTGCTTTTTTCTGCAATAAAGATGAGCCAAGTTCATCAATGCTCATGTTGGAATAATCATCTAATACCATTTTTAAACTCCTGTTTTACCTAATAAACTTGGTTGTTCTTGTAAGGCAGGTTTTTGTTTTTGTAAAATACTTTCTTTTAGTTTTGCACTATCTAAAGTTTTTAGTTGTTCTTTAATATCACCACCAACTGATGCAGGATTTATTTTTTGCACTACTGCATCTCTAAACCCACCACCTTCTGGTATTCGGTTACGTTGTGTCTTAACTCTTTCTAAATCTATATCTGCATCTATCTCATCGTCTTCTTCAATTTCTACATCAACATCATCACGATTAAGAATAGGGTCAATCCCTGCTTTCTCTGCAATAGCTAACAACATATACATGGTAGGCTCTAAAAGACTTAACATCATATCAGGATTCCACTTACCTTTTTGGAAACCTGCTGTAAGTAATAAGTTAGCTATGTCAGCAACTGGAGTCTTCTGAGACATTAGTGTTGCAACAGTAGTAAGGTTGTCTTCTTTTAAAAGGTCAAAGAATATTTTTTCTGTGGCTACTTTAACAGATGTTATTTCTGGTGCTCCTTCCCAAGGGTAGGGAGTATCAGGACTGTTAGTTAATGATTGACCTGCTGTTGGTCCTTCAAATAAATGTTCTTCAGCTTCTTTAGCTATTGCGTTTGGATTAACCATATGCTCTGTCTCCTAATTGTGCTCTAAGAAATGCTTCATAATCAAATCCATATCCACCGACATCATAAGGATTAACATTACCTTGAATACCTCTATAAGCTAAGTATTGTGTTGCAGGGTCTTGTTGTGGATTAAAGTCTGCAAAGTTTACAAACTGTGGGGTTTCTCCACTTCTAGAATAATTATCTTGAGCCGCAGTAGCTTGTTGTTGTTGAGCCTCATATGCAAAGTACTCACTTTTTCTTGCACTTTGTTGTGCATTATATTGCTCTATTGCTTCTTCTTCAGCTTGCATTGAAGACCCTAACTGCTGTACAGGAGCTAGTTTAGCATAAGCCGCACCTTCTCTACTGTCTTTAAAGGATTGTGTAAACCCTTTATCTTTTTGTCTTCCTTCAAGTATACTAGGCTTTGGTGTTGCAGTTACTATATCATCAGGAGTTAAACCCCCAACAGCACTGTCGTATTTACCAGATGCATAAGTATTATAAGCTTCTTGGTTTTTCCATATTTGATGTTGACCTGTAGCCTCATTAAATTGATAAACTTCGCCTTTAGCTAGTTCAATAGGCTTGCCTTTAGCATCTACCATAGACTCTACGTTTCTAACATTCTCACCTACAAAGGCACTTTGACTTCGACCTAAATCTGCTGAAGCTTTTATTGTATCTAATTCACCACTAGCTTTTAATGCATCTAATTCTTCACCAGATAATTCACTAAGTAGTTTACCATCTTTAGTTGTTAATGCAAGGTCTTTATCAAAAATATTTCCTTGTTTTGAAGGCTCAATATATCCATTAGTTACATCACTTACAAAATCTCTAAATGCACTACCTGCTCCTCGTGCACCTTCTTTCATAAAAGGTTTACTAACTTTGTTCATTGCCCATTCAATACCATCACTTACTTTATTAAACACAGTACCTACACCGTCTTTTACAAAGTTACCTACTTTACCAATCGCTTTAAATACATTGCCTAAATAAGGTATATCTTTAAGCCAAGTAAATATTGCCCCTCCAACCCCTGGCAGTATAAAAGATAAAGCAAGAGAACCTAATGGTCCTAACTTACCGAAAACTTTAGCTATTTTACCTAAACCTTTCTTTAGTTTCTTTCCTATCTTTTTAAATACATTACCGATTTGTTTTGCTTTTTTTCTTAACCATCCCATTAGCTTAACCACCCATTTATTAAATTACCAATTGCTGTCAAATTACTGCTCCAGTTACTTTCCTTAGAAGCACCTGTGTCATTACCTAAAGCCGCAGTGTATATTGAAGTCTTCCTAGACTGTTCATTATCCCAACGCCTAAAGTTAAAGTCTGCTTCGTCACGTAACTCTTGCCATAAGAAGTTTTGAGCAGAGGCTGTAAGTCCAAATGCATTTTGTGCATTCTGCCTATTAACTTCATTCTGTGCCGCAGTGTCTGCCGTGTTCGCCTGTCTACGCCATGCTACGTTTGATTGTGCTATGGCTGTTTCGTTCTTTGTATTAAACTCTTCTCGTGCAAAGTCTTGCTGTGCATTGAATTTACTTACGTCTGTTTTAAGTTGTGCTTCAAGTTTGTTAGCTTCTGCTTCGTTACCAACTCTTCGAGCTTCTGCAACATTCAAAGCTTGTGCATTAAACTGTTCCATTGCATTAGTTTGTTGTGCATTAAACTGTTCATTAGCTTGTGCTAAGTTAGCCATGTACTGGTCAGTTTGTGTTTGAGTCTGTGCATTAAATTGACGAGCCACATTTTCAGCAGATTGATTTGATAACAACCTTTGTTGTTCTTGTTGTGCCTTCATCATATTAGCTTGTTGCTCGTTGCTAAGATTAGCCATATCCCTAGTCAAAAAGTTCTTAGCATTTTCTACTTGAAGTCTTTCTTGTGTACTAAGGTTTGCTAAGTCCATCTGTGCTAGTGCTGTAGCATTCTGCATAATAGATTGTTGTTCTGCATTCATGTTCTCAAGAGATACAGTTTGCATAAACTTACTATTAGCTAAAGCTGTTTGCTGTTCAGTACTAAAGTTAGCCATGTCCATACCAGCAGTAACTTGAGCATTAGTCATTGCGGCTTGTTGTGCATTACTTAACTCAGCAAGACCAAGCTCTTGAGCTAATCTAGCATTGTTCTGTGCCGCAGTCATCTTCTTGTTTAAGTTAGCTAACTCAATCTGATTCTGTGCAGTCATTGTCTCACTATCAGCCCTGTTCTTTTCTGTCAGGTTAGCTAGTGATACTTTCTCGCTTGTACTTAGTTTAGCTAAGTCAGCCCTTTGTAGAAGCTCTTGTTCTTGAGACATTACCTGAACTGTTGTGTTCAGTTCTTGTAGTCTCATTCTGTTGTCTTCAGTAAAGTTAGCCGCATCAGCCGCACTTCTTTCTGTTAACTCTGCTATTTCTATTTGCTGTTCATTATTAAGATTAGCCAAATCCATCTGTTGAGCCATAGCCGCATTAGTTTTTCTAAAGTCTACTAAGTTTTGTAGATTAGTTAAACGTGCTTGTTGCTCACTAGACATGTTAGCTCTAGACGTAGTGTTACGTTCAGAGAGTTCAGCTAGTTCTACTTTAAGACTTGCATCAAGATTAACTTCTTCCATACGAGAGTTAAGCTCTGCTTGTCTTGTACTTCTTTGTACTATAGCAGTTAGCTCAGATAATCTAAATTGATTATCGGCTGTAAAGTTTGCAGTATCTGTAGCGGCTCTATCTGATAGTTCGGCTAGTTCAATCTGTTGCTCATTGGACATGTTAGCCAAGTCCATCTGCTGTGCAAACTGTGCATCAGTCTTACGGAAGTCTATAAGAGTTTGTAGATTTGTAAGACGTTCTGTTTGCTCTGCGGTCATTGTATCTTTTGCCGCCGCATTCATTTCTGATACACGTTGCATCTCAACTTGTAAGGCAGGAGAAAGGTTAGCCTTTTCCATATCCTGATTCAAGTCTGCTTGACGCATTACTTTATTTACTTGAGCATTATAAGACTGTAGTTTTGCTTGTTGCTCTGCGGACATGTTCTGTCCTTCTGCCGCATTAAGAGCTTGTAAGTTTGCTAAGTCCATCTGGGCATTAGCATTTAGTGTAGCTATTGCCGCTTGTTGTCTTTGTGCAGATTCTTGAGAAGCCATAGCTTGCTGGTTCTGAATGTTCTGCATTCTAACTTGCTGTCTATTCTGGGCAGTTTGTTGTACAGCACTTTCATTAAAAGTACCTTGTTGTACTGCAATCTGCTGTGCCATCTGTGCAGTCTGAGAAGCGGCAGTTTGTCTATTAGATAGATTCTGCATTCTTAGTTGCATACTAGACTGTGCTTGTTGCAAGTTAGCTTGTTGTTCGTTTGATAAGTTTTGTTGTGCTCTAGCTTGGAGAGCCTGTGCGTTGCTCTGAGCCATTGGAAGAGCACTCTGGATGATTGCATTAAACAATGCATCTCTGCCCACTGTGGACACTGACATGCCCCTAGAAGCCATCTGTTGGTTAATAGCATCGACAGCAGGTTTAGCCCATAGTGGGGTCTTACCTTCTTCCATTCCTGCAAGTAAGCCTTCCATCTGTGTAGACACTAAAGCTTCTTGTGGTAATGCGGCAACTGCGGCAATAACCTCAACAGGCTCTGAATCTATCTTAGCTTCTACACTTGCAGGGTCTTCAGCTACTGCGGCTGTAATAGGCTCTGGTACGTTACCAACAACTGCCATCATGTCTGCGGCGGCTACTGTACGTTCTTTACCTGTAACTGCTTGCATACTAGATGCTTGCATTGTAGGAATACCACCAATCTGTGCGGCATCTCCTTGAGGTGCTGTACCTGTAATAGCTTGTCGACCTTCTAAGTCTACTGAAGGTGCGTTACCTAGTTCATTAGCTATTCGTGTTGCGGCTTCGCCTACTTGTGCTTGACGTTGTGCCGCTTTTCTAAATGCAGGAACATCATCAATGTCTACATTATTTGCTTGAGGTGTATAGTCAGCCGCATAATACTCAGCTACTGCGGCTTTAACTTCTTCTGTTTCGTCAATAGGTTGTACTACACCTGCTTCACGTGTAGCGGCTGTGCCTGTCTGTGCTTGACGTTCTCCTATTCTTTTATATTCTGGTAAGTCTTCAACTTGAACACCACGTTCTTTTGCTAAGTCTTGTAAGCCTTGAAGTTCTTGTGGAGAAATAGTCGATAACTTTCTTTCTGTAGCTTTAGCATCTGCAACTTTGTCTTGTCGTATTACTTTACCTGTTTCAGGGTCAAAGGTTGCACCGTCAGATAATTTACCTTGAATAAGTTTAGTTATTGAACCTTCTTCAACTTTTACTGTAGCAGGGTCTTTACCTTCTGTAATTGTACCTTCAGTTACTTGTGCTGTGGTAACAGGCTTATCCATCTTTGCGGCTGTTACTTCTGGAGCATCATCTTTAGAAATTCTAGATATATCTTTTTCAGCTATTGTAGTAGCTGTTACGTCTTCAGTATCTCCTGCTTCTGTAACATCGCCTTCAGTTACTTGTTCTTTACTTGTATCAGCAACACCAGAAGCTCTAGCATATCCAGTCTTTTGCATTTTAAAAGATTGTGAACCTGCATCAAGTTCTGTGCCTGTTCTATCTATTTTACCTGCATCAGGAATAGTAGGAATACCTTCAGGCATTTCACCTTGAGCAATAGCTTCAGCAGTTACACCAGTACGTTGAACACGGTCTGTTCGATTAGGGTCTACTTGACCTTGACTTGTACCATCTTGTGTGTTATTATTATTACCACCGCTTTGAGTCCAACCTACACCAGCAACATATCTCCACCCATCTGCAATAGCTTCTGCATAAGAATTATATCCCTTTTGTCTCCACCAAGGACCACCACCTTGTCCTGGTCCACCTTGATTACCAGCTACCCCAGTATTACCACCATTTTGTTCTTCACCATCTTCTACATTCTGTACAGGTTCAACATAATAGTTATTATTAGGATTTTCACCAACATCAATATCTGTATAATCATTTCTAGTATCATTATTTTCTACTGGTACTGAATCACCTCTAGGTCTTGAACCATTAGTATAGCCACCATAACCACCACGATAAAAGTTAGCACGTTTAGCCTTTAAATGCTTTAAAACACTTTTGTTATTTCTTTTGTTTCTTTTTTTACTCATCTATATATTCCTTTCTGTAATTTTCAGGATAATCTATTTTAAGTTTAGGCAACTGTGTAAATTCGTGTAGTTGTCCTAACTTTTCCATTTGTTCTAATTTAGTTAAATAGTTATCCATCCACTCATAATTTGTTCCAAACTCTGATTCTTTCATCACAATCCCACCAATCGTTTCATCATAAATGTAGGTCATTGGATTTTCATCAGTTGAATAAAAATTTAATCTACCTTCTAAAGCTTCGTGTTTTAAACGTAACATTTGTAAAGTATCTTCTCCGATGACTACATCTTCATCGAATTTAAACTTTGCGGCTTTCTTACTAAACCAAGTAACACGACAATTAATCTCATTCCACTCACTATACTTTCGTTGCTTTGTATAATATTTTTTATGTAAGCTTTCAAAGTATATTGATTTTTCGTGACTTAATCCGTCTTCTCTAAAATCTTTATAGTAGTCTAAACTTAAAAGTTCAGCATAGTCTACACTAAAAGGATAAAGAGCTAACAGTTCATCATCTATATAACGTAACGATGTTTGGTTCATGAGACATACTGCATCTGGTGGTTCTTTTAAAGTCTCTAGATGTTTGTAAAACCAAACACCATGAGCAGTTAGAAAGTCATCACCGTCAATAAGAACACAGTAATCATTATCGGAGGCAAGAAAGATATCAAATACTGAGTTCTTACCTTTTGATGGAGTACCATTACTTTCTGTAATGTAATACTCTAAGTTATTAGATTCGCAATACTCTTTAGCTTCTTTAACGTATTCTTCGTTTAAGCTATTGATTACTATTACTGTATCTTTTTTATATATGCCACTAAACTTTTTATCGTTGTGACGCTTTAATGATTCTAAATTACTTGAGGTTAGAATATAAAATTTCATGAAAATTATCTTTAACTATTTGTTGTTTCTCTATAGTTATTCTACTTGACTTCAAACAGTTTGTCAAGCTTTTCTCCAATTTTATCCATTCTATCCATTAAAATTTGCATATCATCTCTAACTTCACTCTTAGTTACATAGTCTTTTGCTATTTCTTCACGAGTTTTGTTTAAGAGTATATCAATTCTTTTGGCTTCCGAGCTATTAGCACGAATGCCATAAAGCACTGGAGCTAACACCAAAGTTATAAATATGTTCCAAAATAAATAAGGTGTTAACTCCATGAGATTACCAAGGTACTCCAGTGCTAATCGCAGGAGCCTTAGACTCTGCTATCTGTGAAGCTATAGAGGATTCAAGAGCCGTTACAGCGTCTTCGCCCATGCTGTCTTTTACCCATCCAATAGCCTGAGATTCGGTAATGTCTGCATAAGCTGTGTAGCCTTCAGCAGTGCTGTCAGGAGTAAAGCCACAAGTGCCATAGCTACTGCCTGAGTGAGTTACAGCGTCATCACCAGAGCCTACTACTTCGGTGTCTGTTGCTCGCCAATGCGCTACAACTACACCGTCATCTGATGTGTTGCGTTCTAGGGTTGAGATTGTCCAAGTTACTGCCATTTTTTTTCTCCTAGTTTAAGTTTAAGTTATTAGACACCTGCGTTTTCATTAGCAGTTTTTTTAGCATTTTTAACTGCCGTTGTCCACACAGCCGTTGCTATACCTTGAACCTCTGTAGACTCTTTTGATACGTCTGTATCTGTATGTGTCCAACTATTGTCAGCATTTTTTACAGAGTTTACACAATCTACTGCATGTCTATGAAAAGACCTAGTTAGTTCTACACCATCTTCTTTGATGACTGTAGCTGTTCTTACTTGTATAGCTTTGTAGTCTCCTACAACTTCTATTTTATCTTCTATTATTTCTTTTGTTATTGCCATTCTGTTTTCTCCTTTTGTCCGTACCTAGAATCCACTAGGTATATTAGTTATTAAGATGTTCTGTATGTAATACTTGCATGTATAGTAGCTCCTGTACTTAATGATTGTGTTGTAAAAGCTACACTATCACC
>Ga0208793_1000131_pt1 | contig 49679 bp, 35 predicted proteins | sample 17_taG_FD_184092 | JGI IMG/M metagenome (GOLD analysis project Ga0208793, IMG submission 184092) | Marine viral communities from the Subarctic Pacific Ocean - 17_ETSP_OMZ_AT15314 metaG (SPAdes) (version 2) | ecosystem: Environmental > Aquatic > Marine > Oceanic | place: Pacific Ocean | collected... | reverse complement strand
GTCCTCGGCGCTCAGGCACTCGATGACCTCGCTCTCACCAGCCAGGCGCTCGTACTTGCTCTTCTGCAGGTGCAGCCGGATTCCGTTGATCAGGCTGATGACGAACGCGGCCGCACACAGCAGGGCGCTCATGGTGACCAGGGCTTCCAGCGAGCCACTGAACGTGTTGTTGAGGTCGTTGACCAGGATGCTCATGGTGTTGAACGTGATGTCCATTCTTGCTCTCCAGCAGTTATGACCTTAATTGGTCGAGGGATTGCGGGCATCTCACCCCACAGGTGCACGTATAGGACGTACAGTTATCCTTGGCTCTCAGAGGGGCCTCCCCAGACAGGGGCCTCATATACGGCTGCTATGGCCGTTTGGCTCTTAGTACGGTTTTGCTCGGACATGCCTAAGCACACGCCCGTAGGGTCTGTCACCTGCCCTACTAGGTGGCCTTACTTACAAGGCTCTAAGTAGCTGTGTATCCCGGCTCACAGCTAAGCTCTGGTACTAGGGTGCTACCGTAGCGCCCTCTCCCATGCGTCCCCTATCAGACGGGGCTATCTACTACCTCCTTACAGGTAGTCTAAGTAGCCTGCCCTTGTCCATAGGCAGGCATATGGCTACTTCCTTGTAGTAGCATAAGCAGGTACTGTGGTTCTCGCCTAGTACCATGGCTAGTACATGTCATGCATGTACATTGGGTATCAGTACGTCTGCTTTACAGGCCTAGTTCCCCATGTGCTCACACTGCACACAGGCTCCTGCTAGTACTCGGTGTCACGCTAGAGGCTATGGCATAGTGCCTGCTCTACCCTACGAGTACGTTATTTGGGCATGGGCACGTGCACAGGCCCTTGTTGCAGAGAGCTTGTGTACGTGGTGTATTGCTACACACCCAACGATACAGCACGTATGCACGTTAAGGCACATGGCCTGGCGCATACTCATACACATGCACATGGCATGCGTACTACGACTGATACGAACGGATACGTCCTTGAGTCCATAGCGCCTGGATACCAGTAACTCTCCATTTCTGCGCTATAAGTGTGGTTAGTACGTAATGTACTAGGCTTTGACTAGCCTGCCTTAGTCATAGGGCTGCAACCCTAGCGACATTGGCATAAAAAGAAGGCCATGGTCATGCCCTCATCATGGGTCATGATAGTCATGCCATAGGGAAATAAAGGGATAGGGAAAGAGAAGGCACACTACTTATATAGCGCCGTGTGCTAGGGCGCTTTGTCACTAGACGGGGATCCAGTACTTGGTGTAGTACTGGCCCCCGTCATAGTCGACGGTGACAACCACTCCGTGAGAGCGGATCTCGACGATCTGATCAGCCCAAGCCCCCGCGAGCGCTTCCACCAGGTCACTGGTGGGAACGTACGCTCCAGAGAACATCTCCACCGGGTTGGTGGAGACGTGCTCTCCGTAGGAGTGCAGGCCGTCGACGTTGAGAGTCAGACAAAAGAACATGAGTTTCTCCATGTGATGAGATAGTAAGCGTCTCGTTGACCAGAGTTGGTCGTAAAAGAAAAGGTGTTGTGCTTCCGAGCTTGACCCCGGTGGGCTCCGAACGTAGAGGGACCCTACCTTCAACACACTATAAATACCTGGTACCAGTCTGCTCTCTCCATTTCCCCACCCTTCACACACGGATTTCCCCAAAATTTTAATTCAAAAACCCTGGTTCCCCACGCGTTGGCGCTTAGGTTGTACGCATGACCCACGACGCTATGTACGCGCTCAGCACGGCTCTTCACGAGCTCTTTCGCACAAGCGCATCCAGCGAGCTTCTGCAGTTTCATGCATACAGGTACAAGCACTTTGTTGACAACAGTCCACGAGGAGCCCACTGCCGATACGCGCGCGCCACTCTTGTTTGTTACGAACAAGACCAGGAGCGGACACAACTAGCAGAGTACTTGAAGAACCGTTGGCATGGTCAACACCTGGAGCTACTATGAAGCTACGAATTGTCAGTGACGGCACCCAAGCCGGCACCCACGTACTAACCGACACAGGCGAGGTTGTTGAGGGCGTTCAGGCGCTTTCCTTCACCTGTGCACTAGGCGACGCACCCGAGGCACTGCTGGTTCTACAACCAGTTCAGTGTGAGCTTGTTGTCGACGCCGCTTTCACACTGGCTGAGCAGGATTGCTCCTTTGGTGTTCAAGACCTGCCAGTCACGCAGCAAGACCTACTTGCGTTCCTACCGGAGATCCCCGATGCTGATTAAACCTACTAGCTGCCAAGTAGCTGAAGACCCGAGCCTGCAAGGCGCGGCCTTGACCCTAGAAGCAGGCTGGGCCTGGACGCTAGCAGACGGCCAAGTCCGTAGCTGCGCTGACTCGGCAGCTGCTGAGGCGCTACTAGACCACATTGTCGTTCTCGAAGGCGAGCTGCTCGATGCCCGCAGGGCCTCCAGTGCCTTTGATGCCCTGGCTGGCGCTGTGCGTGCTAGCAGTCTACTCGACGTCCTTGATTCCTACGAGGTTCAAGACGAACAGGCAGGGTGCTGATGAGTACCAAGCTGGAGAAGCAGGCGAGCAGCGCCACGGCGTTGGCTACGGCGCTGGCACCAAGCGCAGAACAGGCAGGGTACTTGGCTACCATGTCTGCTGCTAAAATCCAGCGCGTCAACAACTCTCTTAACAGCATGAAGCACGGGCTGCACGCGGTCGCACCCGTTACCTGCGGGGGCCCGACAAAGTGTCCATTCATCGCCCATTGTCCGATCCCTACTAGGCAGCAAAAGATTGACAAGGACTACGGCGCTGCTGCGGATTACCCGCTAATGCTTCCTTGCGTCCTAGAGAGCGCTTATCAATCCCAGCGCATTCTTGATTACTGCCAGCACCTGCAGGTAGACGTAAACAACCCAATCGAGATGTCTGTTGTAAACGAGCTGGCTGTTCTGGACTTGCACAAGAACAGGGCGTTGATGATCATGTCCGAAGGCGACCGTGATGGCGAGGGCAGGGACTTTCTTCGGCAAGACCACGACTATACTGAAGTAGGCGATGGTCACGAGCTAGTTAAGAAAACCACGCTGCATCCTGCTTTCGACGTACTCGATAAACTAGAGCGCCGTCGTGAACGCCTGCTAGAACGCCTGCTCGAAACTCGCAAGAGCCGTGCAGAAATCGACTTGAAGCGAGGCAACGTCGTAGCAGACTCTAACGTACTGCGCGAGCTTCAGGCTGTACGCAAGTACCTGGAGCAAGCTAGCACCTCCTCCATGGATGATCCCACTGCGCTTGATTTGCCAGACTAGAAGCGTTAGGCAGTACATGTTAGATTGAAAGGGCTCCTCGCGGGGGCCCTTTTTTGTGAGCGCCGTATGCCACTTCATCCAGTACTTCATCAGGCCGTACTGCTAGACTCCGAGACCCTTGGTCTTAATCGTAAGTTCACTGGCATCCATGAGCTTTCTCTCTTGGAGCTGGAGAAGCGACATGTCCGTGGCTGGACTGTTGCTCCTAACGCCGTGGAGGTCCAGGCTGCTGCTGCACAGGAGCGTACTGGACTGGCGAGCGCCTACCGCGATGCCTACACTCGGGTACCCACGGATAAGTCCACAACGTGGATGGATCTCATTAACAAGCAGGCTGCCAAGGAGGCAGGCCGTCGTATCGCGCTTGATCGCACTATGGCTGAGCTTCGCGCGCGCACCCCATGGATGGCACAGCAAATCCCCCGTCACCCCCACCTACTTGGTAACAAGGAACTCCCGGGGGAACTAGCTGCCAGAGCCGCACTCATGAAGAGCTATGGCTACACTGCTGACCTAGGTAGACCAGCTACTATTCAGGGACTGCTAGGAAACGAGCTTCCGGCAGCAATTCGCGGAAAGACAGTCTGGATCGCTAACGCGGCTTTTGAAGCAAAGCACATTGGAGCCCAGCTGGCTGCTGAGGGCCCAGAGGCCGCCTTGGCTTTTAAGTCCCAGTTCGAGACCTTTAATCCCCGCAGTCCCGACCCCTTTTACGTTACAGGCTCAGAGGTGTCGCGTGCACGTGTCGTGGCAGGCCAGAGCGGTGACTGGACTGGCGTTTGGCGTGCGTACAAGGCCAACGTACCAGCAGCGGGTCAAACCGCAGTACGAGACATCCAGGACGTAGTACGGGCCGTACACTCGTATGGGTACAAGCTGGGGCTGACCTCCGCTGACTTGTCGTACATGGGAACCAGCGTGGAAGCATCTCACAAGATGTTCGCTAGCGCTATGGGTGATGGCGGTCGCTTGACAATGGCTGAATTTCACCGCGCAGCCGAGGACCTGACGCTTCACGAAGCTTATGTACTAGAGCGCAGCGTCGGCGCAGCCGAGGCCCTTCAGCAAGTGCACGAGAACACCAAGCTGGGGGCGCACTATCGACGCCAGGCTCAGACTGGGGCTGGGCCTCTGGCTGAGATGGCAAGGTACTTTAGTGCCCTGGAGGCACACGGCCCTGCTCTTATGGAAGAGCAGTTGCTAAAGCGCTTGCACCGTGGAGCCCAGGACATTGCTGCTGAAGACCACACGTACCAGCGAGTTGGTGACGTCCCGTACAAGCAGATGCATATGACGCCTGACGGCACCGAGGTTCCTATTTGGCGCCTGCAAGCACGCCGAAGGGCGATAGACAACATGGATGAACTAGCGAGCGCGTTGGATGCCGAAGGACGCTACGGTCGCTATGGCGCTAGCGCGCAGGCTACGTATGAACGCATGAGCGCGCAGTCGCCAGATGAGCTAGCCGGCTGGGTACACGCTGAAGTAGGTAAGCTGCGTGCTAGCTGGAAGGACGCTGTGCCGAGCTCGGCAGCAAGTAGGCTGGCGGCAGCCGAGCGACCTGGCTGGGCACGCCTAGCAGCCGAGGCTGCACAAGCTGGTCGGGGTGCAGGAAAGTACTTGGCAGCAGCCGGGGGCATCCTGGCGTTTATGGGTGCAGGCGTAGGTGCGTTCCAGGATGCCCCCGAACAACCTAGTTCTGTACTTCATTACGGATATAGAGACTGGGTGCAGCAAGAGCGAATTGAAGGACTGAGCGAGGGAACCGTAGCTAGTAGCCAGCGGCACCAAATGACAGACTTCGGAAGCCCATACCGTGGTCCTGTAGGGGTTGAGCAAGTATTCATTGATCAACAACTCCTCCGCGAGCGCGAGCGCTGGTTGCGAGCACAGTACGGAGCGCGACACTATGATCCCGCAGCCGGCGCCACACAGCCGTTTAGAGGCTGGAGATTCAGTAGCGGCAACAAGTACATCCACGCTGGCCAGCAAGTGGCTGGAGAGGACTATGGTCTACGCGGGAACCTAATGGCGTTGAACATGGACGGTGGCTGGAAAATGGAGGCGGAAGACGCTGACACCGTGGTAGTAAAGCGTGGTGGCATCCGAGGGGCTCTAACTAGTTTCTTCGGAATGAACAGGGGCTTCAGCTTCCGACTTGCTGGTGTCGACTCACCGGAGACTTCTCACGGAGCTGGCAGCTACCACGCTCCACAGCCTGGAGCGACAGAGGCCGCCCAGGCCGTGCGACAGATTCTTGCGGGAGCAAAGAACGTTCAGTTGATGTACGACCCAACCCAGATCACCTACGGTCGTATGATGGGTGCTGTTATCGTCGATGGACAGAACATGAACTTCCAGTTGGTTCGCCAAGGACTTGCAGCGCACCTGCCGTTCGGCAAGTACGAGGACAGCATTATCAACTACGGCGCCCTGAAAGGCGCTGAAACCCGAGCGTATCAGACCAACCGAGGTATCTGGGCTCAACCCTGGGCACGAGCGTTCTACGAGCATGCTGAAGCCAGCGGCAACCGAGTTACCTTCAACACCTTGGCAAAAAGCTCCAGCATTGTGCAGAACACTGGCACGATGGCAATGCTTAGCATGATGGAGCAAACTCAGCGCAATGGACAATTCGGCGAGCGCGATACTTTGGTCGCCCGCGAACTAGGCGCGAGTTATCGTGTAGGCGCCGACAAGGTAGAGCCCTGGGCTATGAGCGCGCCCAGCAGGCCGTCTCACAGCTACATGACAGAGCAACTTGCTGATATCTCGCACTTTACCAAGACCAAGGGTAGGGGGCACCTGCAGAACAAGTTCAGCACCCGCGGAAACTACGGGCAGTTGGACAACGCGATGGTTCTTGATACACTGGGGACATCAGACAATGTTTGGACACGCAGGAAGTACGGGTCATTCGAGAAGTACCAGAGCACCAAGGTTCTAAATAGAGCCAGGAAGGAACGAGCTGCTGCCGCACAACGGCAGGCACTTCGAGCCATGAACGAGTCGCCCATTGGCCACCATAGGATGTAGAAATGCTTGGCAACTTGCTTAACAACTTCGGATCTTATGCCCAGGGCGGTATGGCGTGGATGGCTGGTTTCGAACCTGTCATGTCCGGTGCGCACAATCCTGGCTTCATCGGGCCTCCCAACGCAGGCGCTTACCATGGTGCAGGCGCTATGCCCTTCGGCCCATTGCAAACTGGAGTAGCTGGTCGCAACAGCCTGACTTGGCGAGGGTGGGGCACTCAGTGGACACAAGATGGTGGCAAGTTCCGGCCGCTGGCTCCCGATAAGGTTACCGGCATCAGGAAGTGGGGTGGTATTGGAGGCAGTGCTCTCGGCGCTGGCCTCAGCGGTTACTTCATCTACCAGGGATTCAAGGAAGGTGGACTGTCTGGAGGTAAGGATGCTGCGGTCTGGGATGTCGCAACTAGCTCTGCTGTAGCTCGCTTTGCCTACGGCGCTGTCGGAACCTCGGGGGTCGCTGGCGGACCAGGCTCCAGTCTCAGAGCGCGCATGGCAATGCTGGGCGCTAAGCCTGCTGGAGCTAAAGTTGTGTTCGGCGGAGGCGCCGGACTCCTTAGTGGCGTTACCAGATCTATTGGCGCCGGTATCGGCGCCAGCATTGGTCAAGGCGTTTTGGGTACACCAGGCGCTTTCATTGGTGGTTACATTGGGGTCGCACCCATCAGGTTCATGGCCACTCACCCGCTGTTGGCTGCTGGAATGATCGCAGGTGCTGCGACTGCTCATGTAGGATACGGAACCTACTCGGTAGTCAAGGGCACGTACCAAGCTGGTGCTGCTCATGCGCAGAACCAGAGAGGAATTAACACAAGTGGCTCCATGGCGGCGTTTATGACCAGTGGAGCTCAGACTATGCGCGCGCGCGCAGTCCAGGCGATTCACAAGAGTCACCTGAACGCCCGAAGCGCCCTAGGTCAAGAGGCCGGCTTTATGCATGCGCCCGGAAAAAATTACCACAGTATGTACAGATAATGCCCGAACGAATTAAAAGACTAATGGGGCTGCTTGAGCAGCTTGAAGTTAAGACTGAAGAGAACGATGCACTCAAGACACTCTTCTACTTCTTTCCTGGCCTGGCCATGATTGCCAGCGAAGAAGGGGACATTGTCGCAGTGAGCCGAGGCTGGGAGCAGGCTATCGGTTGTACGCCTGAGGAGATGGAGGGGTGTTGCTGGAAGTGTATGGTCTGGCCAGAAGACGCTGAATCCACTGCTGGGGCTGTACTAGAGCTACATGATGATGATATCTTTGGTTTCGTAAACCGATGGGTCCATGCAGATGGTACGCCTGTGACACTGAAGTGGACGGGCGCAAGCTGGGTGGACGTTGGGGACAGGAAGCTAAATATCTCAGTCGCCGAAGTGATTGAGCCCGAGGCATCTGATGCCTGAGGAATCGAGGACTACCTTGCTAACGGAAATCAAATTGCTCCTACAAGAAGAACTAGGTGACGTCCGAGAGGCTATGAACGAGATCAAGCTGGAGTTCGCCTCCCTGCGAGGGGACACCATTGCCCGCGCTGAGTTTCAAAAGGTCCTGGACGCAGAAAGAGATAAGCGTGAGGCGGCGGAAGCGGAAGGCCGCACTAAGCGCGAGTCCTTGGAGAAGGACATCGCGTCACTAAAGGCTGACCAAGCCAGCTTGGCGACCACCATGAAAATCTATATCGGTATTGCTGGTGGCATCGCAGCCATTATTGGCTCTGGTGTAGGCGCCTTGCTGTTTGCTGCCCTGGCCTGACTATGGACTTTGCTGAGCGTCAGCATTACTCCGAACAGATCCTGGGCGCTGCCGCCTGGGAGGCCAAGAGTGTAGTGGTGGTTGGGAGTGGAATCTGGTTCGATGGACTTGAAGGGTCCATCGTCAATCTGCTAATCACCAAGTACCACCCCTTCACTAAAGAAGTATACGTGCTCCCGGCCCTTCGAGCAGTCTTCCAAAATGCAGGTCGAATTCAATTTGTTGACTTTGGCCCCCCGGCCCGAGCTACCGCCATGCTGGGCAGCAGGGGCGTGCCTCCTGATTTGATCTATCTTGTCGAAGACTCACCTGGTGTGCATCTTTCTGACTGGGAGAAAATGGTTGAGCCTTTCATCGAAAGCTCTTGTCCAGTAATCCTTCTAGGAGATACCAGTGTCGACACTTGAAACCATTAAGGAAAAGCTGTACATCGAAAACGAGTATGGAGTTTCGTACCAGGACCCTGACGCTCGCCTAGAGGATGAGGATGTTGAGTTTCTTGTAGACAGGTACGGCATCGAAGCCAACAGGCATCGAAGCTGTATTAACTGTCAGGCTCGACAGATCATCAAGTACCAGGGGCGACGCGACAAGGATGATGTTCCTATCGAGGAGTTTCGAGTGCCCTGCAAGGGTATTGCAAAGAGCCTGCCACCAGGCTCGGCAGCTGCTCTCCGTCGCATGATTACGAAAGAGGGCATGGAGCCTGAGCGTGCCAAGCTACTGCTTATGAGCACCGTTGACCCAGTGGCTTGGGCCAGCCTGATGTTTGGATTCGATGATTCTGAACGCACATGGCATTTGCGAAGCTACCAGAAAGAGCAGCTTCGATGCACTAGTGAGAAGCTAGTTATCCGCGAAGGTCGTCGTAGCGGCAAAACCTTTATCGTTGCCCTCAAGCTAATCTTCTTGGCTTTGAATAGGCAAGTCCAAAAGGGTCGTAACCCCGAGACCGGTGAGCCCAGTTACACCGGTCCGGAAATTATGGTTGTTACACCGTTCCAATCTCAGCTGCTAAACATCTTCGACGAAATGGAGAAGCTGCTGAAGCGCAATGCTGACCTGATGAAGCGCTGTACCACCAGTACGGGCGGCTCACTTTACGTCAAGACCCCATTCTTTCATATGGATTTTGACAACGGTGCGGTAATCAATGGATTTGTTTCTGGTGTAGCCACCAAGGCCGATGGCTCTGGTGGTGGTACTATGCGTGGGCAGAACGCGCAGGTTGTGTACGTCGACGAGATGGACATGATCCCCGAGGAGACCCTAGACAAGGTTGTTATCCCGATTCTCCTGACTGACCTTTTGGGTGAGGTGACGTTTATCGCCACCAGCACCCCGATTGGAAAGCGTGCGAAGTTCTATGAATGGTGTATGGATGATCCAACCTGGAAGGAAGATCATCTACCTAGTACCGTGTTGCCCCAGTGGGAGAAGAACAAAGCCACCTTTGAGTCGGAAGGCAACGAGGAAAGTTTCAAAAGCGAGTACATGGCGCTATTCATCGACGCTGCCTACGGTGTCTTCAAGCCAGGCTACGTGTACAACTGCATGAAGGACTACAGGTACGAGGACTGCTTGAACCCTCGCTGGTGGAGGGATGGAGGTAAGGTTCCAGACAGAACCAACCTGGTCACTTGTATCGGAATCGACTGGAACAAAAATGCTGGCACCGAGTACGTGGTCGTGCAATACGACCCCAACTCTCACAAGTTCCTTATCGTTGATGTGGTCAATGTAGGGGCGTCAGAGTTCTCTTCTGTCAGATGGAAAGAAGAAGTCATTCGCTTGAACTACAAGTGGAAGCCCGACTATATCTACGCCGACGAAGGCTATGGCCACACTATTATTGAGGACCTGAAGGTAATGAGCCACCAGGTCTCGGTAGGACCAATGAGGACGCGCCGCGATGTAGAGACCGCGAAGATCAAAGACCGTCTAGTGTCCTTCAACTTCAGCCAGAAGATTGAGTTGCGCTCTCCTGTTGATGGCACTCCAATTTCGAAGTCCGGAAAGGACTTCCTTGTGGAATTTGCTGTGCGCGTACTAGAAGATGGCATCTTGTGGTTCCCCGAGTCTGAGACGCAGCTGAGGAAAGAGCTACTCAATTACGTGGTTCTGCGCAGGTCGCCCACTACGAACAAGCCGGTATATGGCCCTGAGAGCAGCAAGGTTGGAGATCACCGTCTAGATGCTACGATGTTGGCGCTAGCTGGCATCCAGCTAGAGAACGGTCTCTACTCTGCCAAGGCGCTAGTGTCTAGTGTGCCCAAGTACCTGAATAAAAACACTCTAGAAGAGCGTTTGCGAAGACAAGAGCAAGACCCTGATTCCCCAGGAGCCAAGGTGCTTGGCATCTTGCGTAGGCAACAGACTGCATTCCCTGGCGCAATCGATATTTTGCAGTCACACCGCGTTGGAGAAACTCCAGCTGAAGCCATGGCGAGAGGCGCTCAAACTCAAAGATCTACTCGCGTCCACAGCCGGACGCGAGGTAGAATGCAGGAAGAGCAGCACACCGTTGAGCAATGGCTCAAGGGCAAAGCTGCTGACTATCGTGGCTACGCGGACGACACTGAAGAACTGTACGAGGAGTCTAGAACTCCTAGCTCACACATGGTGAGTCGTCGTCGCAGCAGGAGCCGGGGTATCTCCAGGAGAAGGCGATGATCAAAATCAATCTAATTAAGTCAGCTGTCGAGGCTGCTGGGAAGGGCTCTAGAGCGCCCAGTGGGTTCTTGGCTAATACCCTTGCAGGTGGCGCTATCGGAGCAATGGCAGGTGCTGTTACGGGTGGCCGCGATGGCCGCTGGAGTGGCGCTATCGGCGGCGGTCTTGCTGGAATTGCAGGTGGTGCTGCGCTAGGTCGCTTTGCCCGTAAGGGCGCAGGCTGGAGCCAAGGTATGCTCAAGCGCGGAAACGACATGGTTACGCATCCTCGCGTACCAGACTTCATGACTAATGCCTTCCAGGATGGTAGTGTTAGGAAAGCTATAAAGGGTTTCCACAGTGCCAAGAACAGAAGTACTGTATTTCGTTCCGGCGCCCTACTTGGCGGTGGCGCTTTCGGACTTATGTTTGCTGGCAACGGCAAGTCGCACAGGCGTGGCTTTAACGCCAACCGTGGAAATGGCTTTGGAAGGTAATCATGGGTCTAAAACTCTACAATGATGATAAGACGATTTTCGGAACACTCCCTGTTCAAAAAGCTTCGGAAGATAGTAGATTCGGTCCACAGCGAACTCACAGTGACGGACGCCTCGGTGGCGCCTTCGAAACTGTGGTTTATGTGCGCAATGACGATCCTAGTACTTACTTCACCGACATCGTAATGAGCTACGAGAGCGAACTCTACAATGACGTAGGAGAGTTCGGAGATAGCGGATGGGGAATCAAGTACATGTACGGGGAACGCCGACCGACCGAGGCCGAGTGGGATGAAGTCCGTAGTGGTGAGCCACTAGCCCTCCCAGACATCGGGTCCACGGTAGCTGCAGACACATACACTTATCACCCCTTCTGGATGAGAGTGTATTGTCCTGGTGGTACTGCCGCGCAGCTTCGAGAGAACCAGCGCCTCCGTATTAGCTATTACGAGCGCAAGGTTGGCGCCTGATGGCAAGCAAGATCCCTGATCTAAACATCCCTCTTCTTGAGGACCTGTACCATCCTGACTTTGACCCTACCCGACTACCTCTAAATCGTGCTCCTGCAATCGAACCTCCCAATACGAAGGAGATTGAAAGGAAGCTCAAGGAAGTTGAGGCCCGGTTGTTCTCAGAGAATACGCCTGCGCCCCTAACGAAGGAAGAGGCTGCGGCTGTCGAGCTTCAAGTCGATGGCTTGCAGTCTGCTATCGCAACCACTCGCAGACGCATCCACAGCATCCAGTCTAAGATTGAGAAACTGGCTGTTCCCGAAGGACAGCCAGAAGTTAGTTTTGTTGTTGACTTGAAGAAGAAGGCAAGACTGCGCCGCGCAATTCAAAAGACCTTTGGCATTAAGCCTGAAGCGCTAACGTACAGCATGTACATGGCTGCGTTGAATGCTAAGCGCGAGATCGAACAGTCGGAAGCTGACGATTACACTTCCGGAAACTGGGAGGACTGATGGGATTTCTAAAGAAGGCCGCAAACGAAGAAGACTCTTCCGACGAGACCGAGCAGCTTGAAGAGCAATACATGAAGCTCTACCCAAAGATTGGCAGAGACTTCGTGCACAAGGAAGACCTAGAGGCTATGCTCCGTCAGATCATGAGACTACTTGATCCTGCCGGGCTATCGCCTATCGATATCTCCGACGACTCTGAAGCTCGCCACAGAGCGAGCGAATACAAGACTTTCCTAGACGACGATAAGAGCGGAGCGGAAGTCTACCCAGACCTCATCAAGCTTGGGGACGAGTAAAGATGTCAGTGCCTAGTGGCGTACCGCCCATCAACTACGAGAACGCTCACCTGTACGAGCACCTTGCATTCATTGTTGATGAATTCGAGAAGGCCGCGCTACGCAGTGGGACTCGTCAGGGGATGCTGGTTACGGCCCAGAGCCCGTTGCAAGCCATGGACCAAGTCCTCGCTAGCTCAAGCAAGGCCCTGGCTATGGGTAGAACTGCCAGTGCCAAGCGCATTAGCGACCCAGAAGGAACTGATGCTGGAGCACAAACCCACAACGATATCGAAGTGGTCGCCCAAGCAGAAGATGGCGAGTTGCTGACCGACGACTGCAAGAGCGATGTGCTCGGTGACAGTACCGTTGAGATCAAGCCTCCGTCCTTCACGGTAGGCACCACAGGCTCTATCGGATTTGATGCTGATGTTAACGACCTACTGAATGGTCCCCAAGACTCTAGCAAGAAGATCGATGCGCTTGGTGACTACCTCAGCGAATGTCTCGGCTGTGACCTGCGGCTGACCTTCGACTGGCAGCTCCAACCCCTAGACCTCCTGGGTAGCGTAGGCAACTTGCTCGGAGATGTGAACTCGGCCCTCGATAAGTTCGAGGGCTTCCTCGACCCCTTTGAGTACCTGGTTGATCTATGCGACCTTCTCAATGGCCTGAGTTTCCTTTGCATCCCTGACCTAGTCATGATCCTCATGTCTCTCAAGATGCTGCTTAAGTCCTACCTGACATTCCAGCTTGGCCTGAAGATTGACTGGACGCTTCTTATCGGCCCGCTACTGAAGCTCATCCTTGGCGCTATCAGTACCTTGCTCCAACAAATTGCTGGCATCATTGTTGCCCCGCTCGATTGTGCTTACGCCGCGCTGATGACCGTAGGAAAACTACAGGACGAGCTTGCTCAGACCGCTGCTGTCGCCAACGCTGTCGCTAGCCGGGTTGCAGATCGAGCCACCGATGGTGGTGAAGACGATGTCCTAGACGACTTTGACTTTGACGTTGATAGCCGATGGAAGAACCTCTCACCCGATTCAGAATCAGTAGACGCCAGGAATGACAAATTCGATATTGACATTCCCACTGTTAGCGGATCCACCAGTGTGGGTGGATCCGAGACCTTCGTGTCAGTCCCACAGGGCTTCCAGATTGATGCCAATACGACACTGCCGGACGCACTAGAGAACCCAGCCTTCGTTCGAGCGAACCCGTTCAAGAAGCTCGCGCTCACAGTGCACGAGGCAAAGAACTTCATTATGGCTCTGGTTCGTAAGATCCTGTTGGCTAATGACAGTCTGCAAACTCTGGTCAGCGGCTCTCTTGGCCTGTCTCTCGGCAATCTTGGCTTGCTGCTGTTCGTCAAAGACCAGATCAACATGATTCTGCTGCTCATCAAACTCCTATCTCAGAACAGAGATGTCGGCGACTGGTGCTCGTATCTAGAAGAGAATCCTGCTATCTTGGAGCGAGAACTGAACGGTCTTAGAGTTGTACCCACAAAGGAGTCGCTGAAGCTTGTGCTCGGCGCTGAAGTTGTGGGAGAAGTAAAGACGTGCTTTAATGACCGTAGCCCAACCCAAAATGCGCTACTAAAGCAATGGGTTGCTGACCTTAAGCGTGATGGGAGTAGCTGATGTCATTCATGCAAGAATTTGACACCGCACTAGCGCGTCTAGACGATGCTCGCTCTAGACCTACGCAAGAACAGATTACAGACGCTACTAAGCAAATGACACCCCCCTCGGTGCTCAAGGTCAAGGATCGTACGATCGCTTACTCTGAGAGGCACAGGGGGCAGTGGTTCCGACCTGAATACGACTTCGACGAGATTCAGATTGCGCAAGATACAGACTCGTATCTCTTCCGTGCGATCCAAAAGAAAGTCGGGCGCGTAATTTGTGCCGGCATGTCATTCACCGGCTCGAACCCAGAGACTGTTCTCTATGTGGAGAACAGGCTCAAGGCTATGGGCTGGGCTAGCCAGCGACCTTGGCGCTCACTTGTTTGGGATACCTTTCACGATCTCTTCAGGTACAGCAACTGCATGTGGGTCAAGAAGCGCAGCGACCAGTTGTCTCCAGGAAATATGCGAAAGGACATTAACGGCACAAGGGTGGAGCCTGTTGCCGGCTACTTCATCTTGCCGTTCGAGACATTGGAGTTCAAGACCAAGGCCAATGGTGAGTTCAAAAAGGTTTTGCAAAAGATGCCCAACGGAGAGAAGAAGGAATTCTTCCCCAGGGACGTGGTTCACTTCTACACCAACAAGAAGCCAGGCTTCACTGTTGGTACGCCAGAGATGTTCCCTGCGCTCGATGATATCGCGCTGTTGCGCCGAATTGAAGAGAACATCGAAGACCTCATTGAAGCAAATTTGTTTCCAGTGTTCCACTACACTGTAGGCAATGACTCGCTCCCAGAGCGCTATGGGCCAGACGGCTCCAAGGAAACTGACGTAGTCAAGAAGGCTATCGAGTACATGCCCGCAGGTGGCATCTACGTGTCTGACCACCGGCATGAAATCAAGGCTATCGGCTCTGAGGGCCGAGCACTCCGTATCGACTTCTACGTCAACCACTTCAAGAACAGGGCACTGGCCGCAATGGGCGCCAGTGCTGTCGACATGGGTGAGGGCGGAAGCGCCAACAGAAGCACTGCGTCCACGATGTCCAAAGCGATGCTCATGGATATCGAGGCAATGACTTGTGTGATGAAGGAGTTCCTTGAGTTCTTCATTATCAGCGAGCTGCTACTTGAAGGTGGCTACAACCCGTTGGACCCCGACCAGATGGTCAGTGTCAAGTTCGGTATCATCGACAAGGATGAGCGCCGCGCTGACGAGAACCAGCAGATTCAGCTGTTCCACGGCAACCTTCGAACCATGCAGGAAGTTCGGGCTGCACTTGGCGACAGGCCTTACACAGAAGAAGATCTCGAAGAGTCTTACTACAGGCGCTTTCAGGAGCCCTTGGTGCTAGTAAAGGCCTTGATGCCCGGCTCTGCTGCCGGACAGGCACTGGCTGGCCACCCCAGCTCCATCCTCAGCAAAGCTGACATTAAGCACGAAGAGGATTTTGCAGAGAAGCAATCAAAGGAAGCAGCGAAGACAAAGCAGGCTTCAGCCGGCAAGGCCGAAGCCGCCAACAAGACAAGCGCCAACAAGGCGAAGCCAGCAAACCAGCACGGCAGTAGGTCTAGCGCGAAGACTAACAGAGACCTAAGAGTTGAAGATCATGCTGGTGTAGTGCATACTGTTACTTGCGACTTCGAAGTTGACCCTGATAGTATTGCATCATGGCGAGACGAAGTCTTGACGCGCTGGGACCAACTAGGTAACACTAGTATCAGTTTCGAGGCCCTAGCAGAAACAATGACTTGGCGCCTAAGAGGATCAACTTCATGAGTCTTACACTTCGAGATGTCTACAAAGTCAGACTGGATTCAGCTGTAGTAGATATGAATGCGGATGAGAAGCAGAAGTTGCTTAGCTCTACTGACTCCGTCGACGAGCAGGGCAAAAGACGGGGGCTGATCATTACGTTTGATCTATCCAGCTCTCTCCGTCGCACGAACAACCGACTGTATACTCCCCGTGGCCAACGGGACCACGTTGAGTCCTGGACGACTCCGTACCCCAAGCCCATCCTTCTCCAGCACGATCGCAACAGCGACCCTATCGGTCGCTTCATTGACGTCAAGTGGGTATCTAACGACGCCGAGGCAATGAAGTTCTTCGACTCCATGTCAGACTTCATGGATTTCAAGCGCACCGCAGAAAGCGATGACCCGCGCAAGATCTACAAGGCGATGACGAAGCACAACTTGCTCACAAATGACGCTTGGCCAGGAATTGGCAAGCTGGTAGCAAGGGCTCGCATCTCTGACCCCGAGGCTATTGAGAAGTTCCTCGACGGTCGCTACATGACTTTCTCTGCAGGGTCACACACCAACCGCTATTGCTGCGGCCAGTGTGGCTCTGACTGGGCTCAAGGAGATGTGTGCGAGCATACTCCTGGATCTATTTCAGATGACGGTCTTCCTGGCGTCTACATTACCGGAGCCTTTTATGGCGACGAGGGTAGTGTGGCGACAATGCCAGGCAATTCAATTTCACTTATCAGGTCAATGGAATTTGGCGACACTGCTGACGTGTCGGAAGTTTCTTCCGATGCCTTTACTGTCGACAGTGCAGACATCCAATTCATTGACGCCATTGTGGACACAGGAGACATCATGGCAGACACTGCTGACGTAAAGCAGGTCGTTGACGCTCTAAAGGCCATGGACGCCCGCGATATCATTCGCGGGCTCTGGGATGGCACTCTGACTGTCGAGCAGGTTGATGCTCTTGCAGGCAAGTCTCACTACGAGATTAGCTGGCTAGTGCGCGTCCATGATGCTCTTCACGCAGAGTACGACTGGCGTCTTCGCTACAGCGAAGAAGATGCGCTAGAAGTTCCAGATGCAGTTTTTGCATTCCACGGCGACATCCATGAGCTTAGCGAGGGCAAGGGATTCCGAGACTCGCTAATCAACGGTCCGCTGGATTCATTTAACAGAAAGGGCGAAGGCTCTACAGATTACATTTCCAAGCGCACACCAAGCAAGGATGCGGAGGATTCAGGAGACATGGAAGTCATGACCCCGGCAGCTCTCGTAGAGATGCTTGAGGATGAGGCCGTTGTGGAAGCTCTGAAGAACCTTCTAACAGCTCCCCCTCAGGAGACCGAAACAGATGGCGCGCAAGAAGAGGAAGTCGTAACCGACACACCGGTTGTGGATGAAACTCTTGTTGATGCCGAAGAGACTGACGCAGTCGACCTTTCAGGTCTCGACTGGTTCCTTCTCTCCATCGCACTAGACGCGACTCTAGGAGAAGATAAGCTTGAGGCTGATAAGCTTGAGGCCCTTGAGGACTCAGCTTTCGTAGGCCCCGAACGTACCTTCCCAGTAGTCGACGCAGCACATGTTGCTGCGGCACGCAAAGTTGCTGACCAGATGAAGTGCTCTGACGAAGAGAGGGCTGCCTTCGTGGCTGCTCTCGACAAGTTTGAGGCAGACGTCTGTCCCCCAGCTTGCACCTGTGATTCCGCTGATACAGTGGAGTCGCTTCAGAAGGACTACGCAGCATCTCTTGAGCTTGCAACCAAGCTAAAGAATGAGCTAGATTCTCTGAAGATCAAGCTGGGCGAACTTGACAGTTCGGACGCCAGCGAAGACAATGTTACTATTCCAAACGTCGAAGACATTCAGGCAGTCGACAGTCCTTCGGAGTCTAGCGCTAACGCACTAGCCCCGATCGCTAAAGAGCTTGGTGACTACGAACGAAAGATTGTTTCTACTTACAAGGAACTGAGAGATTCGAAGGGTGAAGCCTCCGCAAACCACTACTTGCGTAGGAAGATTGCAGTTGGCCACCTTTCCAGAAGTTTTGACATTACACCTTACATTCAGGAGAATGAATAATGGCTGTCACTAGATTTTCTGCTCAGCACCGCGTACGTGAGGACGTATTCGACAGCATCACACCGAGCGTTACCGTTCAGCGTGATGTTAGCGCGCCGTCAGGCGAGTGGAAGCCAGCTCCCTGGCTCCCAATCGTCTTCAGCAAGTCCAATATTGGCGCTGGAACAGATTACTTCGTAATCTCCAGTGGCAAGATTGTGTCTTTCGATTCCGAAGGGTACCTCGTACCTGCCGGTCTGCGCGCCGCTCTTGTCGACACTGCTGCCTCAACTGCCGCTGTTCTGACCTACACCTCCGACGACTACGACCAGCAGGTCATTGACCTCGTGACTGGCGTTGCAGTCGCCAGCTCTGCGGGCGCCACTTACACTGGCCTCGAAGTAGCTGAAGCTATTGTTGAGCGCGGTTTCATCGACGCAGTTGTAGACACTACTTCTGGCTCGGTTCCACCTGCTACTGACACAGACATTCAAGAAGTAATCGAATCCTTCATCAGCAAGCCTGTTGGCGTTTCCGCTTACGACATCTATGTTTGGTCCGGCCGCCCCGAAGATGGCGACCAGAAGTTCAACAACTACAGCAAGCAGCACCTCATCCAGTTCCTCACCGAACTGCAAATGAAGGTTCCGCATCGCACCACCCAGGACACTAGCTCTGACTCCTTCGACGTCAGCGCCGTGACTGAAACCGCTGCAGCTTCTGCAGATGGCGACTTTCCTGTAGCTGGTGAGATCTGGAACGAGACTGCGCTTGACGACCTCTCCCGCTACGCGGCTGTTGTCGACGGCATGTCCGTGACTGCCTGGGCTCTTGCAGAGCGCCCAGTTGCCAAGAACACTTCCCGTACCCCAATCAGCTGCGACGTCAGCGGAGTTCTCACAACTGAGAAGTCCTCTCTCGCCGGCATCAGCTCTGAGGGTGACTGGTACCTAGACGCCGACGTAGGAATTCTGTTCACTCACAGTGACACCTACGACACTCTCGTCGCAGACAACAACGACCCAACCTTTAGTTACTACTACTACGAGGTTTCTGCCACCACTGGTGCCAGCTCTGATCGTTACGTCTTCTTCGACGGTGAAGGCAAGCCAGGTGACTTCCTAAGCTTCGACGCATCTAGCAACTTTGTTGTTATGGCATCGTCACAGGATGCTCTTGGTACTAGCAACACCGAATGGATCGCACGTCTTCACAAGATCGATGCCGAGCCTAAGGACCTGCTAGACAAGGTAAAGACTGCCTTTAACCTCACTGGAATGACTGCGGTATCTAAGATGCCTGGTAGTGCAACCAGTGGTTACAGCGACCTAATCACTCTCGCGACTTCAGAAGAAGTTGCAGATCAGATCGCCATCATCAACCTCGTCGTACGCTGAGAAGGAGAACAAAATGAAGTTCACACTACGAGACGGCAACGCAGTAGACCTACCTTCGACACCGAAGGCAGCTACTCGTTATGTAGCCGACCTCTTCCGCAATCAGGGCCGAAACGAAGATGAAGGCGTTGAGATGGAGTGGGAAGACATGTACAAGTACCTGTCACCCCGACACACTGACGTTGTTGCAGCGCCAGATATTCGTCCACTCCTACAGTCCTCTATGGAAGTACTAATTCGTGAGCCAGTTGAGCCACTCATGGTCATCACTGGACTCTTTAACAGAGTCCAGGCCAAGGGTCTCAGCACTCAGGTGCTCGCAGGAGCAGTCGGTGCGGTATACGCACAGGACATCCCTGAGCACGGTACTTACCCTGAGGTAATGTTCCAGCTCGGCGGTGCGCTGCAGACTGCATGGATCGGCAAGTCCGGTCTCGCAGCCAGCTTCACTGACGAAGCGCTGCGCTACAGCACTTGGGACATCATGGCAATGAACCTTCGCCTAATGGGCGCTGCGCTCGTGCGCCACAAGGAGCAGAAGGCTGTTAGCTTCCTGCGTTCCTTGGGTACCGAGCTGTACAACAACAGCAGCCCCACCACTTCCATGTTCGGTGTAACCACTGGACGCGGACTGGACATGCAGGCAAACGGTTCTCTGACTACTGACGACCTCTTTAAGGCTATGGCACACATGGCTGAGGAAGGCTTCCAGCCAGACGTACTGCTACTCAACCCACTCTTCTTCTATCAGTTCCTACAGGACCCAGTCCTACGCAACATGCTCCTCGCCCACGGCGGTGGCTCGTACTTCGAGCGCTGGTCCGGTCAGGCTGGACCACTGGACCCATGGTCCAACGGTTCAATGGGTGCCCAGGGTCCATCCCTCGGTAACAAGCTCAACGCTTCTGGTAACGCTGCAGGTGAAACTGCAACCGGTATCGCTGGTCGCGAGCACGGCATGACTGCTGTAGGCAACCTACCCCCTGCATACTTCCCATGGCCCTTCCGTGTCATGGTTAGCCCCCTTGTTCCTTTCGACGCCAGCTCTCAGCTCGGCGACATCTACCTGCTCAGCTCCGGCAACGTTGGCTTCCACCTCGTTGATGAGGATCTTACTCAGGTCGAGTGGCGCGACGAGAATGTCGACGTCGTCAAGGTCAAGCTTCGTGAGCGTTACGGTTTCGCCGTTGCACACGAGGGCCAGGGTGTCGGTGTCATGAAGAACGTCAAGCTCGCACGCAACTACTGGGATGGTACTGTTACCGCTCAGACTATGGATGTCGATAGCGAGATTGCTGCTGATGCTTCCGTCCTCTAAGTCCTGAATAGGGCTTGAGCACCTTTCCTGGGGAGTCCTCTACGGGGGACTCCCCTTCGTGCTTATAGTCGTGTAGAATAGACAAAGGAGAAACTATGTCTTGGTTCAAGAAGGAAGTAGAAGATTGGGATCTGGTAGGCCAGGCCCTTAAGCGCGCTGAGAAGAAAGACATGGTGCGCGATGTCTCCATGCAAAAGTTCAATCCAGACTTTGCAGTAGAGACCATGCTTGGAGATACCGTAATCGTCCAAGAAGCTGTAGATTCCACAACTACAATCGAACTGGATACCGAGCGAACTATTGCTGTTGGCCAGACTGGCATTCAGCTAGACCTGGGTGTAGATACTGAAACCCTAAAGCAGATCAAGGGAGACTGATAGAATGGCCGCGCCTACAATTCAGAGAGTTTATCCAGCTGATGGTGACACCGGCATTCCGGTTGGTGAAACCCTGAAGGTGTGGTTCGATATCGGTGTTGATGTGAAGTCTGTTAAGGACTCCATCGTTCTGTTTGCTTCAGAGTCTGATCAGACATCTGGTCCAGACTCTGCAATGTGGATCGATCAGGACACGGGCAACAACCCGTACTTCCTGTCGTCCCCCGGATTCAAGGGCTATGTGCCCTTGAAGTTCGAAATCGTCTACTGGGACACCACTGACACTGTCACCTATGCAGAAGTCAGTAGCCCTGTAACGATCACCAGTGAAGCTGACGAGGCCTCCAACAGCTATGGGGCTTTGGTCAAGATCACTATTGACCCTGATTTCGCAGCGACTCTAGCTGCGGACACAGAGTACACGCTGTACATCAACGGTGACACTGACAGTACTGATACCGGTGCTGCTTCCAAGACTGTTTTCGATACAGAAGCTGACCCGGGAAATACCGGGTCAGGCGACCTCGTCCTCTACGGACCCTACATTGACGACGGCGTGGGTGATGACACACTCAACGTAAAGATCACCACAGCAGGTAACATCGGTACCGCCGAGTACAAGTGGTGGTGGGACAGTGACGGTGAAGTCGGTGCCACTATCGACCGTATCACTAACAGACGCTACAGAAACATGGGCAAGGGTGTCCAGATTCGATTTACTGGTAGCAGCTTCGTCGTCGATGATCTCTGGACTGCTAATGTTGAGACCCTGACTCGCATGGCTACCAGTTCTTCTGTGTCATTCACTACGAACGACGGAAGCTACACAGACGCTCCTAGTAGTCCGAGCACTCCAGCGACCAGCTCAGCTCCAGCGACTGTACTGCCGACGAATGCAAGTCCATTCGACGTCGACTACATGGACCCGCTGAACGCAAGCTACAACATTGACCCTGACAAGAGAGTCATCACTGTCGTCTTCACAGACGACGTCGCTTCAGGAACCATTACAGACGACTCTGTGAAGCTGTGGGCTGCGCCTGTTGAGGGGCACTATGGTACAACCTGGGCTCCGTATGAGCTAGAAAAGAGCCTGTCCCTTTCAGGCGACACACTAACCATTCGATACTGAGGTAGACCATGGCTGTTTCAAATAGAGGTGCTGCACTAGCTGGAAACGAGCTAATTCTGCGAGCGGTTTTTACTGATGCGGATGGCTGCCTAACCGACCTAGACGCTGTTCCCAACATCTACATCTACGACGAAGATGTTGACACTGCTACAATCCTCGCAGAGGCTGAAGCCCAAGTGTACACAACTGCGCTAGCGGGCCCTTTGGCCGCTACGCGACTCAGCACAGGGTACTACACCTATAGCTACACTGTTCCCTCTGGAGCCGATGCAGGAAGCTGGCACGACCTTTGGGTCGGAACAATCAACAGTACTGACGACTATCAGTACTTTGGATTCACGGTTACTACTGGGTTTACTTCTAGAAGCCAGAACCTTGGCCCCAATACAATGGTAATCATTGAGCTGGCTGCTACCATTACGAATGATGATGGCGACGAGTATCTGCCTGCCACAGACCTGTACTACACGACTACGTATTCTCCCCTGTACGCTTCGCCTGACCTCATCAGGTTGGAAATGGGTCGGTGGATTGACTACATTCCAGACGACACACTGGCTCTGATGGCTCATCTAGCTAGTAAGGAAGCTAACTTCATCCAGGGCGATTCACCTGCCGGATACGGCAACATTGAACTAGCTCGCACAAAGTTCGTCGTCTTCGATGCCGTATGGCGATGCTTGATGATTCCCGGCCAAGGCAAGGAAGCCGGATACTCCGCGGGAAAGAAGAAGGCGCTGGGTGACCTCAGTATTACAGACGGCGCACCGGTAACAACTATCCCTGACGAAATCTACGATTGGGTTCGCGAGCAGAGGCAAGCATGGTGGAGAGTTGTCAACGCCGGAGGAAACATTGTTCCAGGACAGGGGCTCTCTCCAACAATGGCTGTAAAGGGTTGGCTTGATCCCGACAGGCGCCTCACAGGCCGCCTGTGGGACAGTCCGGAAACTACTCGATACCCACAGCCTAGCTCTAACAGAAAGGTTCGACAGGCAGGCAGGCGTAGAGGTAGGTTCGGCTTTGATGACCGACGCAGAGGAGGTAGGTAATGGGCATCCGTCGTCCCGGAATGTTTGGCTCGAAGCCAGGTCGCAGACCTGCGTCTCCAGCTCCATCTACTGATGGAGCTGAGCTAGACTTGCGTGCGGAGATGGATGAAATTCTATTCGGCACCCCTAATGGTCCGAAGCACGGAAAAATGCTGCTTATCAGAAACATGCGCCGAGATAGCGACGGCTACCCTACAGAGTGTGAATGCCAATCGGGACAGACTACTCGCGAGCCAGACCCCGACTGCAGCTACTGTCTTGGAGAAGGCTACCTGTGGGATGAGAACTACGCTTGGGGTTTCAGCATGTACGCTGGAGCTGACAATGGCATGGTGCGCCGTTATGTCACTATGGCTCCGGGCCAAGTGCGAGTAGATTACAAAATCTTCTTCTTCCGTTACGACACTACAATCCTGTACGGAGACAAGGTCATCGAGCTAAAACTTGATAACGATGGTGACGTTGAACTACCGTATGTTCGAGAAGCAATCTACAAGCCCCAGACTTTGCAAAAGCGCCGCGCGGATAATGGCCGACTAGAATTCATCGCCGCTTTCTGTAGAGAGAAGGACGCACTCAGATCGGATAACCCACAATGAGTCTCAACAGCACAACAAGTCAGATCATTGAGCAGGTCAATCAAGAACTATTGGACGACGATGGCTTCATGACCGTTGAGGTCATGGATAGCTATAAGGGAAGCACAGTCAATTCCGATCCTGACTATGAGAAGCCTACCAAGATCACAAGCCCCTTCAGCTTTGATCCTACCCGCTTCCTCAGTAATTGCCAGACCATGACTCTTCCTCGCTTCATTGAAGTTGCAGGCGAACTACTAGATGACGCGCAAGACCGAGCCGGAATTGTTGACGACGAGAAGGTAACGCTTGTAGAAGAATATCCTGCGGAGGACTTCTCTCGGTTCGGCGACGAAGTTATCGCGTGGAAACTAACCAGCAGGGAACCTGCGAAGATGAACACGTCAGCTACCGGAAGACCCCAAATGGGTTTCCGGTACTACTACAAGCTTCGCTCTCCCAAATACCCAAACAAGTGGGTCGAGGTTCAGGCCCGACCACTTGATCACATCATTGAATTCCAATGCTGGTCGAAGAGTGCTCGGCTAGCTAATCGGCGTGCGCTATGGCTAGAGAATCTCTTCACTTCTCATGCGTGGGCCGTGAAAGTACAGGGCGCAGATCGCTTCTACTTTAAGAAGCGCATCAACGACTGGTATACTACGACAGGTGGTCAAGGGCTTTACGTCCGACCGCTCCAGTTTTTTGTCAGGCTCTATGACTTCCGAGTTGTAGCAGATCCTGTAATCAAGCACATCACTTTTGAAATCGGAAGCCTACCTTCCGACGAGCTTACTAAGGGTTTCTAATAGGAGGTCCCCCAAATGCCTTACGAGAACATTCCAGGTGTCAAGGCAACATACCTAGACGGCGCATTTAAGATTCCAAGCGCTTCCTCTCAGCCCAAGATCCTTATCGTTGGCCCAGCTTCATCTGGACTAACTAACGAGATCTACAATGTTTCTAACATTGCTGTCGCTGAGAAGGAGTTCGGATCTGGTACTGAAGTACTTCGTGCTGTCCATGAGTGTGTTGCTCAGGGCGCTGACAACCTTGCGATCATCAGAAGCGGTGGTCAGGAAGGAAACTGGGTCTTCACCGACTCCGATTCCAACACTCTGACTGTCACTCCGAGCTATCGCGACGACGACATTCTTGGACGCTACGCGCTCTTCATTGAGAACGATGGCTCCAGCAACCGATACATGGTTTACGACCTTACAGACGAAGAGTGGGTATACGATTCCGACGAGACTCTTGTTCTCGACGAAGGCATCGTTACTGTTGAGGACTCAGGCATTGACCTGTTCTCTCTCTTTGACAAGGACGACATCCCCTCTGCTGACGCACTAGACACAGTCGCTACTGGCGACTTCACTGCCGATGGCACTGCTACAGCATCTTCAGTTGTAGCAACCGAAGGTACTGACGGCATCACCGTCAGCCGTGCTGAGCGCTATGCTGCACTTAACGCAACCTACCATCTTCTCGATTACCGTGACGCTGACATGATTGTTCCCACAGACGTATATGTGGATGACATCAATGTTACTGACGACACCAACTTCGACGCAGCCGGTACTGGTAGCACCGATCCAGAGAACTACGGTTACTTCTGGAAGGGTGTTCCTGAGGCTGCTTCTGCCGAAGACGCACTAGGTTTCGCATGGGAATACCGCTACAAGGGTAGAGTCTTCACCTACATCAGCGACGTTGAGGATTACTTCGACGGTGTGGATGCAGCTGCAACACTCGCCATTCAGACTGACCTAGTCATCACCGCCTCCAAGAACGGCAAGGGCGGCAACGGCGTAACTGTTGAAATCGTCACTACTGGTTCAGGTGGAGTAGACGTCGAGATCACAGAGACCGATCACGGTATCGATATCTGGATTGAAGTTGACGGTACTTCCGACACTCTCAGTGACGTCGAGACTCAGCTAGGAACTGACTTCGCCGCCAAGACTCTTCGTAGTGGCGTGCTCGTTAGCAGCTTGCTGGGTGAAAGCTCCAGTGCTTCTGCTACTGTTGCTCTGGCACTTGCCAAGACCAACTTGGCTGGCGGTACCGGTGGTGCAATTCTGACCCACCAGGACCTAACTGGCGAGACCATCCCAACTGCTGTCAGCACTCTTTGGACTGCTGGTGCAGATGCCGAGCTACGCGAAGTCAACTTCGCTCACCAGCTCGCAACTTTCTGCTACGTTGCCTCTACAAACTGGAGCACCATGGTTGGCGCTCTCAGCTTCAAGGCTCCGACAGAGGGATACAGTCGCTCCAAGATCGCAGACTGGATTGGTGTTGCACCAACCCTGACTGATGACGGCACCGACATTTACATCGACAGCCCATCTGACAACGGAAGCGGTGTCCTGGGACACAAGCTGATCGCTGGTTTCTCAAAGACCAGTGAAGGTTACCGTAGCTCAGAAGTCGATGGTGGCAACAGCTCTGACGGTTACGCTTACGGTGGTTTGATTCTGACTAAGGGAGCAAGTCTTCCTAATGGTACGGATTGGCCATACGGAATCAAGGACTCTGACGAGGCCACTGACTCCGGCGGTAAGGCTGTTGACCTAGGCAAGCACGTCTTCGTGACTTACGACTGGCCTATCCTGACAAACGCATACGATGGTGGCACCAGCTACCGCGGTGCGATCCCAGGCACCTTCTTCGGTAAGGTGGCGGTTATGCCCGAGAACGAAGAGCCAATCGGTATCAACGGAATCTTGAAGAAGACTCAGTCTCCAACAAGAGTTCACAGTACCCAGATCAATGATCTAGCTGGCCAGCGCATCATCGGCATTCGCCGTGATGACACTTCCGGTACTCTGATTCTGACCACTGCTAAGACAGCAGCTCATCCAGATTCTGACTACACCCGCCTATCTACAATTCGCTCCGTGAATCGTATGCTAGCCGGCATCCGAAACCTGGCTAGACCTTACATCGGTAAGGACTTCAGCGCTCAGCGCCTAGCTTCGCTCCAGTCTGCAATCGACGCGTTCATCGTGTCCGAGCAGGGTAGTGGCATGCACCTTGGTGCAAAGGCCAGGATCGAATACAGTCGTGAGGACAAGATCATGGGACGCCTCAAGATCAAGCTCCGCATGATCCCACCATTCAGCATTGAGTCCATCACTGTTGAAACAAGCCTTGCCGCGGACGAGTCCGAGCTCTGAGTCGAGCAAAGGGAGTAATCAATGTCAACATCACTAGAACTTAGTCGTACCTACACTAGCTTTTCCGGTGTGGATATCCGTGCAGTCATCGGAGGCGAATCGATTGGACAACTACAGGCTATTTCTTACGCAGTTCAGCGCGAGAAGGCACCCATCTATGTGATGGGAAGCGTAGATCCTCTTTCGTTCTCTCGTGGCAAGCGTGGTATCGCCGGAACCATCATCACCCTGATGCTAGACCAGCACGTTCTCTTCGGAGAGCCCTTCAGCGATATGACCTTTATCGCTGATAAGGATGAGATCTATCCGAACATCTCGGACTTGAATGACGCCACAGACAACGATCTGTCGTCACTCGACCCGTCTTTCAGTTTCGATCCCACCAACGTGTCTGATGCATACCAAGCTTCACAGGCTTGGTATGTAGACCAGCTGCCACCGTTCGACGTCGTTATCGTCGCTGCGAACGAGTATGGTCAGGCTGCGTCCATGCGTATCTACGGTGTAGAGATCCTTAACGAAGGCTCTGGATTCTCAATCGATGACATGGTCATCGAGAACCAAATGACTTATGTCTGTCGCACCATTCTGCCTTGGCAGAAGCTTGGTAGCTGGGATGTGAGTTCGGACGGTTTCCTAACCAGTGCGTTCACCTCCGCGTAATTGTAGATAGCGCGAACAGGCTTCTACCTGCTACACTATGGCCAGGTCTCTTCGGGGAGGCCTGGTCATTTCATTCTGAGGAGTGCGCATGGGCATCTTCAAAAAGCAGCCGGTCAATACTGCGACCGGCCGACAGTATAAGTATTCCTTCTCTGGAGCAGACGCCAAGGTACTGGTTTGGTTTCAACAAACCCCACACCTTATTCGTCAGCTTGAGTCTGTTCACACCCTTAGTGTTTCAGTGCACGAGGCAAAAGGTCAGGCACGCGCTCTGGGTCACAGGGGGATCAGAGGTCTCTCTCGTGGAGTCAGAACTATCGCTGGGTCTCTGATTATGACGGTTATCAACGACCACCCGCTAAGAGCATTGCACGAGCAATACGATGAAGCTTTCGTCCGGGGTGGCTACAGAGAGCCAACTCCGGGCTGGTCTCTTGACCGCCACAGGACTGGTGTAGGAACGCTGTTCAACAACTATTCCTACAACAACCGGCTAGCTACACTGCTGCCTCCATTCAACGTTGCCCTTCAGTTTGTCTCCGAGGCAGGCGCACCATTTAGAGACTACAATAGCGACCCATCACTCAGTAGTATCAGCGAACATGCTGAAGGTGCTGGAGCAATGATTGTCGGCATGGAGTTTCTTGATGAGGGACACGTGACTTCTGTTCAAGACATCGTTACAGAGATCACCTTCTCCTTCATCGCCCATGACTACAAGCCTCTGTCTTACTTCAGTATTGACGACGCAATCATCCCTCCGAGCACTGATACGGTAGACCTGCAAGAACATGATGCACTAATGCGAGATCTGTTTTACGGTAGTGTTGGTGTTGTCAGCGAAGCCTCACCGCTTACTACTCTCGAAGAGAGTCTTGCCAGCGCTGTAGGAATTGAGCCTGGCGATATAGACGAACAGCGCCTGCAGCAAGCATTCGTAAACTTGAGTGGAGAGGACGAGCTATGAGTATGTATGGCTTTGAGTATTTTTGCGGCGCCAACGTTGTCCTGTACGCAGAGGGAATGCCTCTGATAGAAGCTGCAGGACTTCAGTACCAAGTTGACGACAGCAAGATGCCTATCTACGGTTACAGCAGCAGGCACTACGATGCTGTAGCGGCAGGGCAAGTTATTGTTCGTGGGACCTTGCTGATCAACTACGTCCACCAAGACTATTTGTTCAAAGCAGTCCAACGCGGTCTCGGTCAGACCGCGCCCAGGCAGCAAACTTCTCCCATCGTGTCTGGAGGCGACGAGGCAGATCTCACTGCTCTCGCAGGAGATTACGATGAAGCAGTTGCCTTCATCGAAAACATGAAGGCTCAGTACTGGGCCTCAGCAGACCTTAGTGACCCTAATCGGTATTTGAATCTAACTAGGAACCCTCACGACTTTCAAGGCGGTATTGATATCACCGCCGCCTTTGGCGCCCAGAGCGCCATGAAGCCATCCGGTAAAACAGGCCTTCTCCTACGAGATGTTCATTTTACGGGCAGGTCTTCGGTGATTAAGATTGATGAGGAAGTAATCGTCGAGGCTTACCCGTTCTTTGCCCGCGACGTGTTCTCAACAAGAAACCCATATAAGGAAGGTACAGTTGTTGCCGTTGACGACGAAGTCACTGTGACCACCATCCTACAATCGAATTAAGGAGCCTTAAGTGGCAGGTAGAAGAGTAAGAAGCGATAAGATTCCAAGTCTCAACCCCCGACAGTTGCAGACACTAAAGTCCGTGGCGCCATCAGCAGATGACATTCTTTCGAATGTTGATGCACTCAACGAAGAGATCGTTGAGCAGGCAGAAGCCAAGGGCGTTGAGCTGGCAGAAGGAGCCCCGACCCTCCCTGGTCCAACTCGTACAGAACCGTACCCCAAGATGCGCCCATTGGTTGCTCTTCCGGGTGAAGACGACACTATTTATCCCCAGGAGCCACCAGTGGCCAAAGACCTAGATGCAATCAACGCAGAGCTTGATCGCAAGCTCGCCGAGCAGCAAGCTCGCCGAGCAGCAGAAGCTCAGGCAGCAGCAACAGAAGCTCCAGAGCAGGTAGAAGAGCAGGTAGAAATGTCTATTGAGGAACAAGTCCTAGAGCTTCTCCATAAGTCCGAGGGCGCTCCATCAGAGGCCCAGATTGCTAAATGGAAGCAAGAGTATGGGCCTGGTGGCGTACAAGTTATGGCGCTAGGAGAAGGTGACGTTTACGTCTTTACCTACTTGCGTCGTCAGCACTTCCAGAGTATCCAGGCAGCGACTATCAAGCAGTCTCAGATTGAAGGAATGGCAAAGGACCCTGATGAGTACATGACTGAGCAAGTCCTAAAGTCCTGCATCCTGTGGCCGAAGCTTACCGTTAAGTTCTGGTACAACAGTCGCGCTGGTGTAATCCCCACCCTGTACAATTCTGTCATGCTGCACAGTTACCACCTGACACCACAGCAGGCAATGGTTCTGACTGCACAGCTCTGATCTGGAGGAGTCGTGAATATCGATCTTCTGGTCGAGAGCGACGGCTTGTTCGTAACGACTCTACCTGATGGCATTTCGTTTACGTGGCGGCTGCTGACACTCAAGGAGTACCGGGTCTTCTCTTCTCTGAGAGACCAGGGCCTCATGGGTATTCTGCAGCTTCACAATGAAGTGTTCGATCGTTGTTATGTCGGTGATGCTCGCGCGATCAATGGCAATCTGCCTGCTGGTACGTTCCTGAGTATTGGTGAGCTTATCATGTATCTCAGTGGCGACTCGGTAGGCGAGGAGCGTGCAGAGATCGAGGCTGCAAGAGCAGCCTACGCTGACACTTCTGTAACTGAAGTCATGAAGCGCATTGTCCTGATGGCATTCAGCTCCTACACTCCCGAGGTCTTCGAAACCTGGACAAGGGCCAAGCTCTTGAGAACTTTCGTTACAGCCGAGGCAGTGTTGATGAATAGGTCCGAATACCAGCCTATCGACACCAGCAAGATCATGACTCCAGAACAAGCCGCGAAGACAGCAAAGAAGGGGCCTGTAGACTTCGCTGCAGAGAACCGTGAGTTTAATCAGAAAGAGGTTGGAGAAAAGCGACACGCTCTGGACATGCATCCATCCGAACTAGATAGGCGAGCTGCCAAGCAGAAGAAGATTACTACCGCCCAGGCAAGACGTCTTGATAAGATGGAGACAGAGATCGAGCACAGGAAGAGCGGTCGACGTAGGAGACGATAGTGCCAGGCAGGTCTTTTGGTGGCGTAACTTGGAATGACCAAGAGGCGACACCCTATCACTCAGCATCTAGCCAGGCAATGTCTTTGGGCGTTGCCGCTGGCCTTGGTGGCATTGGGCTCTATGGAGCTACAAGGAACCTTGCTGGGGGCGTGCGCCCCATCGACCACATCGCAGCTATCTCCAGAACAGCTGGAAACCTTTCGCCGTTCCAGCTGTTCAATACCTTCCGAGTGCCGGAACTAGCCAGCCCCTTTACCTCACTTGCTTACAAGACTGGCTCTGAAGGCGTTGAGGGTGTCACTGTCTGGGGAAAGGACTTCCTAAAGACAGAAAGTACCTACGAGTGGCTAAAGTACACTACAGGCAAGACAGAGGCTGAACTACGGGCTGCAGGCATTAGCCGCGGCATGAAGGCCACAGAGAACGCAGCAGATGCTGTCTTGTGGCAGCAGAAAGGAACCCGCACTAGCGGTGAACTCTACTCTGTTTTTGGAGGCAGCCTTGATTCCAAGACTGGTCAGTGGACCGGTGGAACCAAGAAGCTGCTTACCCGAGATGCATCTCTTGTAGCTATTGGCCATGAGATCGTGAACCCGCTCACTCAAGAGCGGGGCATGAATCGTATTGCTACAGGAATGCTTGACGCTGCGAATATGGGCAGCAAGGTACTGGGCGGCGACGGCAGGGAGTTCTCGCACAAAGACCTGCTTGTCCGAGACGTTTGGGATCCTGTTGGCAAGCGCATGAAGAGCCAGCAGGCACCATTCATGTTCATGCCTTCCATGAGCGGTGCAATCGAGAGCGTTGCTGACCTAGGTCGCAGAACTAACTTCGTAAGAGGTATCGCTGCGTTCGAGATGGATCGATTCAATCGACTGATCTCTGGAGTGTCTGAGCAGTTTCTGGGAGACAAGGGAGGCAAAGCCTTTCAGAAGATTCTTGGAGTACAGCCTGGCGTTCGTTCCGGCCCTGCTAGTGCTATGCTTGCGCGCTTTGGTGGTCGAGCAGCAGCAGCGGGTGGTATCTACATGGGTGTCCAGCAAACAGACTGGATGCGCAGAAACTTCAGCTGGCCTGGAGAAATGCTAGCAAGCGGACTGGTTAGTGGTGGCCTCGCTTACGGTCTCGGCAAACTAGGCAGCAGTCCTCGAACTGCTGCTATGGCTGGTGTCGCCAGCTTCTTTGGGCAGATGGTACTTCCTGGCTTCGATCAGGGGGTCTGGGCCGGCATGTCTACCACTGCTGTGAACATGGACATTGCCCGAGCCAACGTACTGAACCCATTCAACTACCTTCGCAGAACCCTTGAGGGGTTCGCTCCTGGAGCTTCCGACTGGGAAACTGGCGCGCTATTTGCTGTGTCAGCTCTTGGTGCAGCTTCCGTCCAGCTGCCAAGTGCCCGAGGTACTGTTGCCCAACAGCTCCTTCAGGGCGCTGGTCCTGGGCGGCTTGGGCTGCTTATGGATCCTGGCGCTGTCAACCAAGTGGGGCAGGCGACACAGGGTGTACGTCGTCGGTTCTGGGAGCGCATGTCTGGGCTTAGCACTGGCGGGGCCATGCCTCACTCAAGCATTGCTCAGCGCACTCGCATGATGCGAGATCTGCATTCGCAGTTCTCTGGACGTGGAGACAGCATTGGGTTCTTCCGTCAGATGAATACTCAGTGGTATCAGGCAGAAAGAGACATCGAGAAGTTTGCGAAGGCCAACCCACTAAACAACGCACTTGAGCGTCGTTTGCAGCAGATCTCCAATAAGTACGCTGGAAACAATCTTGTAGACAGTATCCAGCGTGAAGTTCGTGGTGCTGCCTCTCAAGCCTACTACAGCTTCTTCGGCGCCGACCTTGGGGTCGACAAGGCTATGCGTGAGCGCATCCAAGACATGGGCTTTGGTGCAGTAAGAAGTTCGAAGGGCCACATCAATCTGCCTACGGGAGTGGGTCGCTGGGGTCGCTGGGGCTCTATTGGTGCCGCAGCATTTGCAGCCCATGGGTTGTTGACTGGTGGGTTCCTGGGGTCCAAGGAGACTTCAGATGACCTCCGCGACATCTACTCTGGCAAGAAGCATATTGCTGTCAAGAAGAGTAGGTGGTGGGAAGCTGGTGGTACTCCATTTGCTGGTGGTGACGATGAGTACTATCGTCCACATCAGTACCACTTGATGATGAACCGTTCGCGTGAGGCAGGGATCTGGGGACCTGATGAAGACTCCATCTCTCCCATCGGGAAGTTCTTCAGAAAGAACTTCACCTACCAGCTAGAAGAAAGCCAGTACTGGAACCGTCCTTACCCAATGAGTAGCGCAGCATTTGCTGATGTACCTATCATTGGTGGCGTGCTCGCCAGCACTGTGGGGAAGTTGATCAAGCCTGCACGAGTAATGCACGCTGGTGAATGGATCCGCCCGGGTGCAGAGGGAGGTCTGGAGTACGCTTCGGTGTACCAGGGAAGTCGTCGCGAACCAGCAATGGCGCTCGGCGCTCACCATGGCATTCCCCAAGACCCTTATGGTCTTGGGTCTCAGGCATCATATCTCTCTTACCAGTTCAGAGAGCTGGAAGGTATGACTGGTTGGGCTAAGAATGTAATCCAACAGTCTATTACGGGCGAGGATGTGTGGGGTAGTGACAACCCCACGCTTGCTGACGCATCCTTGATGAGCAGTGCGCGCGTTCGCTTCTGGGAAGGCCAGATGGGTGGCGCGCTATTCACTAACGAATTCGTTCGACGTATTCTGCCCAGATACAGAAGCGAGATTGAACGCGTCAATCCGCTGGCAAACAATATGCCGAGCTGGCTGCCTGACAAGTTCCACTGGGGAGATCCATACCGCAACGTAGAGTGGGGAGAGGCTCGACTCCCAGGCGCTGGCTATGCGGCGCTACACCCCGAACTTCGGGGAATGGATTCCGAAGCTTATCCGCTCATCCATCGCTATGCCATCATGTCTGATGTCGCTCCAATGTCTCCCGAGTACAACATGCTTAAGCAGCAAGTGTACAAGAAGCGCGCAGATGGCGCGTTCTCTCAGAGAGAAGTCGAGTACATGGAGCAGATTGACGCACGCCATCGTCGTGTAGTTAGCGGCTTCCGTGATGATCGCTTGCATGAGCGTGCTGTTCGCATGCCCGGTAGTGGCGCTACTCGGGGCGCCTGGGCTTTCTCTCAGCGTCAGCTCAGAAACGTTGCTGCCCCAGCAGAGTATTTGGTCCCCATGGGTTTCCGCCCTGTGCAAAAGCTTATGGGCAACAGAGATCCTATTGAGCAATACGAGTATGAGCGTCTCTACGGTACGCCTATGGCTTTCTGGGATAAGCCATGGCGCGACTGGCTGCGCCCGAGTGCCTACTCTGCAGCACACATGATGGGTTGGGACGGTTCGCCAATGTGGCGTAAGGAAGCAGACGCGACCAACGAGTACTTCGACAAGCTAGAATTCATTAAGTACATGTCTCTTGCTGATGGCGCACGTGCAGCAGGCGACAACGCGGCAGCTCAACGCTACCGCTTTGCTGCATCTAATACTCGTCAGGGTGTTAACCCCCAAGGCAGCCCCCTGGGCTTGTACTGGACTTTGCCTGGACCTGAGCGTAAGTTCTTCAACGCCTTCGCTCATGCTTCTGGAAAGGAGCGCCATCGCATCTTGGAGATGGTCCCCTCAGATCAGCGGCACTTGTACAAGGCCTTGTGGTCTCGAATGGATTCTGGCGACCCTGGCGTGTGGGCAGGTGCCCCAGCGGCTATCGATGACAAGTACATGGCTGCCCAGTATGCTAGTGCGCGTGGGTACATGGAAGGTCGACCGCAACCCAACCCGGACTGGATTGGCTGGCACGAAGATGTAGATATTGACGATATTCAGGTTCGCTACCTAGATCGCACGGGCGCTGAGCTACATGACTACGGTATGTGGGAAAGCCAGTTGAAGAAAAGTATGCAGCAACCTTTCCTTGAGGGAAGTTCTGACTTTATGGGTGGCGGCAACATGGCGCTGAACTTGTCGCTTCGTGGAATGACTGGCATTCCTGGCAACCGAGGCTCCTGGCAGATTGCTCCCTCAGCAGGTACAATGAGTTCTGTACAGATCGGTTATGACGACAATCGCCAACACGACATTTCCAGCGCAGTAGAGAGGTACATCGGTGGCTTCTAAGTACGACCAAGAAGGTAGCACTAGCATTCGCAGTGGTGTGTCACTGCTCAAGAACGTGGCAGGGCTAGCTCCACTTGCTGCTGGAGCATACTACGGCTTTACGTCACTAAAGTCTAATGAGACTATTGCTAACCCACTGCACAGAATGACGCCCAACAGACAGCTTGGTCAGGCCATCGGCGGCGCTGCTCGCAGCCATCAGCGCGCCCGAAACGAAGCTGCAGCCCGAGCAGTAGAGGGTATGCGAACAGTACTTAGCGAGGGTCTCGCAAAGAACCCTGAGCTGGCCCAGATGATCTCACAACTTAAGCAACACAACGCACTGATCCACACCATGAGTGTCACGCTAGAGAGTCCGTCAGCAAGCCTAGGGGCTGAAGCAGTGAACTCACTAAAGAGTTCACTGTCTGAACTGATGTCTAACAGCAACCCGAAGACTCTGAAAGAGCTAGCCACCAGTGTGATCAGCACCATGCTGGAAACCAATAGCGATGAACTGATGATGGAGTGGAACAAAAACCTTGATTACTCCAGAAGCGTTGCTAGCCAGCTACAAGTTCCTAACTTTGGAGACATCAAGTCTGGCCAAGCTTTTAGTGCTGTTGACGTAGGTGCCCTCCAGGGCACCTTGCGAAAGCGCTTTGATTCCTTGCAAAGCTCTCTTCCAGAAGGAATGTCTGCCACGCTACACAGTGCCAAGTCTCCGGGTGGTGGCCGCGATATGTATGTGGCGCAACTTATGTCTTCGGGCGGCGCTTACCAAGCGAGCGTACCTATCCAGCTTGGTGGTGGCCGCGGTGAGCAGCGCGGGTTCCTTTTTCGTTCAGGCGAATCCTTCAACACCCTATACGCTTCTCCAGCACGAGCTGGAAACATGACAGATATTCATAGGCACAGCATGGATGTAGGTGCTGGCAATATGACTTATGAGTCCCTGAAGGGTCAGCGAGCTATTCGTGAGATGCCAGACCACGTCATCGACATCTTGCGAAAGAACCTCGAGAGCGGTGCTGGTATGAAGGGCTTCAAGGATGAGATGCGCGAGGCCATGATGGTCGTAGACCGCGCCGCATTCACTGACACAGCTCTTGGCGGACATGTTCTTGAGCAAGCCCGGCTTCAAAGCAATGTGCTTTACGGACACAGCTTCGGAAGACTCGCTACCGATGCTTCGCTAGATCTGATCTCGAACCTGGCTATGATGTCTGATGACGTGCTGGATGCTGGCGCTGCTGGTGGTAAAAGACTTCACTCTGGCTTCAATGCTGATAGGCGAAGCATCATCGGCTTCAGCGCTGGAAGCGGATTCCAGGCGCTGCAGAACGCCTATGGTACTGACGCCATCAACAGAAACACTCTGCCCATTACGGCTCGCGAAAGCCAAGTGCTAGGTCGCGCCACCATGGGGCTGGATGACTTCAGAACACTTGGCGCTGGGCACGTAGGTATCGGAAGTACTGCTGGTCGAGTTGCAGAGAATATGGCGTGGGGATCCACAGTTACTGGTGGATCCAACAAGTACATGATTGTAGACTTCAAGTACGCTTCAGCGCATCACAAGGGCGGTGCTCTGTGGCGAGAGGTCCAGGGGCAAGGACTAGCCTTTAGTGCTCACGGCCAGACCCAACTAAAGTCTAGGGTCTTGTCAGTGCTGGACCCGCGTGCTCATGGATACGCTGCCAGTCAGACTATGAATGAGGTTATGCAGGCTGGTGGAACGCGGACCTACACCGCTGCACAAATCCACGAAGGTCGTTACTTTGGCCAAGCGGGAAATGTGCCTAAGTCCATTGGCAGAGACCCCCACATGATTGATACCACCATCCGCTATACTGGTCGAGGTACATCTGCTGGAAAGCAAATGCTTTACTACTCGGAACAGATGAGGCGTCGAATTGGCTTTGCCAAGCAGTTCGGCTTGACCTTCAAGGGCAACGTAGAAGCTCGTGGTAAGCATGCTATCGACTTGATGTACGTGCAGGACCCTAGGCTGTTGCAGGCCGAGCAAGATCTTGCGGGCGCAAATATCAGAGGCATCCGCTACGATGCCGTTCACACGTCGTCTGATATGTTCAAGAAGGGTACCGGTATCTTCACCCATCAGCTCTACAGTAGCGCTAGGCAGCATGGAGTTAGCAACAAGGCGCTCAAAACCGCAGTTGATCGCATTAGCGGCGGTGGACGATTCGCCGCAGGGCATCACGGTCTTGTAGCTGAGGCTATGTTTGGTCAGTTGCGTAGTCGAGGAGTTAGCGGAGGAGCGATCGGAATGGCTCTCGCTGGCGTCTATTATGGAGCTGGCGGAGTTAACAAGACCACCGGGCTGCGCTCTGGTCAGCTATCTACCAACCAGCTGGAAGCGATGATCAACACCAGTACAATGAGCGCTGGCGACAAGAAAAACGCTATCAGCGCAATGAGAAGAGGCCTCGTCGGTTTTGTTGATACATTCCAGTTTGGAGAGTCTATTGGTGACTGGGGTACAGCACGCGTTGGTACCGAGTCTCGTTTTGCAAAGACCTCTTTCGAGCGTCTGCGTGGAATGGGAATGAGCGCCGAAGGCGCTAGCAACGTTGTCTCAAACATGTACATGAATAAGGTTGGTTTCGGTAGGCACTTCGCCATGGCGAAGGAGATGATGGATATGGGTCGAGGCATGACGGGCCAGAGAAACATCATTGATGCCTTCACCGAGAGAGGAGCCCAGCGACTGAGCTGGAAGCAGATGCCAGACGCCTTGCAGGGTGGCACTTTGAGCGAGTACCTCAAGCAACAAGAGAAGGGTGTCGTCCTAGACTTCTCTGACGCTCCGCCTCATATGAGACGAGCTGTACAGCAGACCTTTGGCCACGACACCTTGCCTCTAAGCGGCAAGGCTGCTTTCGATGCGGCTCCAGGCACAATGATCAAGCAAGCTGGTGGCGGAACCCTGGACATCTCCGGACAATACGGGCGGCTAGTAGACGGGTTGTTTTCCAGGCTATCGGGTAACAAAACCCCTGGCTCCGGCGATGAGCTACGCAAGTCCTTGAAGGCTTGGCAAAGAGAGGGTATCGACCTGATGTCCAGAACCATTACTGGTCTCTCTAGCGGAAAGCTTGCTGGAAGCTCTAGCCCCAGAGTGTCTGCGATCAACCTCAATACCGCCCTGGGTTACACCGACCCTGCTCGCGAAGCTATGAGTAAGCTGTTTACTGGCACAAGGGCGACACCGGTAATGGGCGATACCACCATGTTCCTGAGCGAACTGTACAATCAGGGTGGGGGCTTCGCCCACAAGGCGCATCAGGCCAGGAAGTTCTTTACTGGAATGGAAAGGACAGGGCCTAGGGCCGAGGCTCTCACAAGGGCCTCGGGACTTATCCGTATGAGCGGCCGCCATCCTGTGATGAGTTCTGGAAACGTATTCGTCACTCAGATGTTTAGGCACGTAAAGGAAGTTGGTCGTCTTGGCGGCAAGGATGAATTCTTTGGTCAGTTTATGGCTGCTGCTGGAGACCAGCTTGATAACGATCTGCGCACACTAAAGTCTTTCGAGGAAGTGGCGCAACTAGGCAAGGCAAAGCAACGTCGATTCTTTAATGTGCTAGTGCGGAATCTAGAGAAGTTCACTGGTGGCCAGGGTGGTGGAACCCTGACCGTTCTCCGAGCGAACGCTCAAACAGCCGCTGGACTTATGGATATCGGTCTAGCCCCACAGGCGTTCATGGATACTGACGGCGATACCGCTATCTCTGTAACTCTGTCCAAGGGTGATTCACAGAGAGTTCGCAAGCTGCTACAGAACATGACCCCTCAGCAGATGGGACAGGAGCTGCGCTACCGCACTGCCATGGATCAATTTGGAGGCATGATCAAGGGAGGTATGACTAAGTACGGAACTGATATCCTGGGGATTAGCGCCAAGGATCCTGCTTCGTATGCCATGGCTATTCAAAGAGAGAACATCAAGAAGGAAGTCAATATTGCTATGTCGACTGGCGCTATGGATACTCGTCTTCGTGGTGCTCATGAAGCCTTCATGGAGTTTGGCGGCGGCGAACTGCCGGAGAACTTAATGAGGCAGCGTATGAACAGGTCCTTCCTCGGCGCGCTAGAAGAGCATGTGCTACTGAAAGCAAAGCACATTGAGCGTCATGCTGACGTGGCCGGTCAGGTGGGCGCTGGTGTAGAGAACCTCGTCAAGAACCCTACGGAAATCACTCGTGAGAACTTTCGTGCGCTCCTAAAAGAGAAGGTTGTGCGAGGACAGTCTGGCGCCATCGACATTGGCAGGATCACCACTACGGGTCAGGACGCTGCTTCAAAGAACATGAAGAGCTTCTTGGATAGAGCTACTGCCACAGGCAACTTGAGTTGGAATGTAGATTCTTTCGTAGACGATTTGTTTGACGCAGCTGTTAAGTACAAGGATGCCGGCGGCACTCTTGACTTTACCCACGGCCAGCATACTCGCTCTGCTCTAGACAACCCCCAAGCTTACTTTGTGCACTCGCTTGCTGGGAATAGCATGGAGTACGCTGCCCTGCGTGAAGCTGCAGGCAGCGCCCAGCCTGCAAGAATTTCAAACGCGTTTGAGACTATGAAGTCAGCGCTGTCCAAGATCGATCGACGCATGACGCTTCCACTAGCTGTGGGCGCTGGCCTTAGCATGCTGGCGTTGGGAGCAATGGGTTCCCCTGGGTACGCAGCTACACCAATCAGCGTTCCTGGCGAAGCAACTGACCCAGCAGTTGCTGATGCTATCGCTCGCGGAAACCTGTTCCAGGGCAATGATCCACAGGTGACGCCAGAAAGCATGCAGCAAGAACAGGGCTATGCTATGATGAATTCGCCAATCAACAGAGGGACCACCTACATGCAGAGGCCTGGTGCCTACTCCATTAGGGGTAACGTTCAGCACTATGCTGGGCTAGCGGAAGCAAGCAACATGATCGGTCAATTCACCGGTGGAAACGCTGCTGGTTCTATTCGCATCAATGACAGCCGACGCCCCATTACCCAGAATTATGTTGATCGTCTCCTTGGAGAATACTGATGTTTGACAGTTCACGCAGTCTAGAAGACAGAATCAAAGTTGAGGCAGGTGACCTAATTGAGGTCCCCCGCTCAACGAAGCGCCAGCACACTTTCCGCATTAACGACATCGACCTGGTAGTTCCTCCCACAGACATCACCATCCAAAAAGAAGATCTGATCCATCAGTGGAGAACGCTGAGAAGCAACGCCAGTACTAAGATCCCCTCTGGCCAAGGCCAGATTGCTGTTAGTGTTGTGATTGCATTTACCGGCGGCCAGGTCTTGGATATGCATCGACTCATTGTCGAGTTTAGACACAGCCCATTCTGTTACATCGAGAACAGGTTCCTCCGCGAAACTATCTCGCCGCACTGGCCTATTACTCAGAACATGGCTTTCACCATGACGGGCTTGTCTGTTGCACCCATGCAGGGCAGCTCAGACACCTGGATCATGCAGCTGGATCTCACCTGGTTCAACTACGCTCCATACGTTCACAACTGGTTGTATCGTCGGGACTGGCATACTGTGCCAGTCCGCGCTGAAGGTCCCTTTGAGGAAGTAGAGCCAATGGAGCTGACTATTGGCTGGGACTGGGATGGCGACCGCAAGGTTCCGCGGCACACTATCTTGCCGGGACTTTCTAATGCTGTTGATAACGGAGTTCGAACCTGGGATGTCGTTCAGAACAAGTATAACGACCGAAAGACTCTAACTATCGAGGAGATGCAGGAGCTACATCGAGGAGAAATCTTTGACCTCCAGCCTATGCCTGGCAGGATGCAGCCAGCCCTAACTGTCCCCCGACCTGACCAATCTCTAATCTACACCAGATACATCAACTACCTTCAGCGTGATGCGCTGAAGCGTAACTTTGGCATCGATGTTGAGCAGGACTTGAGGACTCCAGGCGGCAAGCCTACTCCACTATCCTCCTCGATGTTCAGCGCTATCCTTGAGGGCCAGGTACGACGCACCTACGGATTGCATCAAGGGCCCCCAAGAGACTCTGGTCTCTATCGTACTTATCGTGCAGCAGCAGCTAAGTGGGTCCAGGAGATGAACTCCTATCACGGTGGCGTGATCTTTAGTTTCGCAGCTTACAACGAGCTGCGAATGCCAGTAGAGTACGCCGAAGCTATTCAAAGCGCTCACGCTGACTCTATCGAGAACGCTAGGAATGACCTCGGTATCAGCAGCCAGTTTGCAGAAGCTTGGATGGAGCACTACGACTTCCATGACATGGTTGAGCTGCGTGGTAAGCGCGTGTTCGGTCGGTCGCTCGTGCGCCGGGGCTGGACCTATCCAGACGGCAGGTATGCCCCAATCGGACCAAAGGACAGTGCCGTACCCTACGATGTAGACAAGCTACCTCTCCCCCGAGTAGCCGAAGGTCAAACAGGACACGTCTCGTACCGAGGCCCCCTTGTAGCCAAGAAGCTCTACAGCAGCCCTCACAATCACAAGCCCCACTATGGTACCGACTTCCCTGTTGGCGTCGGCTACCCTGTGTTCGCTGTTAGTGCTGGTAAAGTGACTCGTGCTAACGCTCACAACAGTTCTCGTGATGGCGTGTTTAAGCTCTTGCAGCTTGATGGTGATGTTTGGGCAGGAGCTACGGTATCTAGCACTTCGCCTGAAGAAAAAGCCATGGTCGACATGAACGACTTTGAGCTGTCTCTTAGGACTCATGTTCCTGGAGTTCAGTTCAAAGCTGGTGGTCGTGTTGTCGGGCTTGATGCAGAGCACTGGCCCGTAGGCATGGCTGTGCCCAGCGTAGGCATTCAAGGAGCTTACTACGTGGTGATGCCCAAGTCAGGCGGTCAGGGTATCACCATTGACCATGGCAAGGGTGAGTGGAGTAGCTATGTCCACTTGTCAGAAGTGCTCGTAGACCACGGAGACCAAGTCGATGCAGGACAGCTTATTGGCTACACTGGCAAGACTGGCCCCTTCAAGGAAGACTTCCTGAAGCAAGCAATGGACGTCCTCAAGGACGGTGAAGTCAGGACAGAGACTCAGATCATCCCAGTAGACCAGCAGTATCTTGCCGCAGGAGAGGAGGAGCCAACTAGCATTTGGTTGCGCGGGGCTCACTTGCACTTCGAATACTGGGAGCCGTTGGACATGGCTGGCAACCGAGACCCCGAGTATCCAGAAGATGAGATCCCGAGGATCTACGATAACTCTCACTCGGGCTTAGTTCCTGTCGATCCAATCAGCAGCTACAAACTAGCTGTCTCAGGCTCACCAAAGATTGAAATCGATCCCACCCTGCTGCGAGCAGACGACGAAGATGTGAGTCGTGCTCTGACAGCCGAGCTTGGCGAAGAAGTCGCCAGCGGCCTAATGGAGACTCTCACGACCCTGTGGGATGACGGCTGGATGTACTACGATAGAGAAGCATCAGTTACCAATATCTGGTGGAAGCAATTTCATCTCAACGCTGACCGTCTGAACGGTGAGCTGAACCAAGGCATGCTTCGCAATAGCCCCGTGGTGCTCAGTGCAGTTGCTGGCGGGCTGCGCCATGTCGTCGCCAACATTCCGATTCTCGGTCACGAGTTCCCAACTCAACAGCACCTCGGCTCAATTGAGCCCTTCTACAGCTTTGAATTCTGCTCTCTAGACAATCAAGGTACTGGAGCGGAGTATCTCGCAGGACTTCCCAAGGAAGCGCAACTGCTTATGGCAATGCGCGGCATGCTGCACTCCAACGCTCGCAACTTCAGACCAGTTGTTGACAGCTGGGCTGTTGCTGGTGATTCTTTCATTACTCGTCTGCTAGGAAGCTACCGAGAGAATGACGTCCTGTGGAAGGAGGGCGAAGGCGTTGTAGATCACCCGCTAGAGGGGCCTAAGAAGGTTGTTGACGACACAATGTTGCTTCGTCGGCTAATCAATACTCGTGGAACCTCTCAGACCATTAAGGGCCAACCTGGCTTGGCTTGCCACTCGCTGGAGTTCCAGGAGACCAATCCGTATACAGGGGAGTTCATCAGTTCCACAGCACCTGTGGCTGGGGATCTGGAAGATGCCTTCTGCCAGATTCTCACGAAGCTGTACAACTGGGACTTCGCTGACGAGTACAAAGATGTGCTCACTCAGATTCTAATCGCACAACTTGCTGGAGCGCAGACCTCAGTCCCAGGTGGAAGCGATTACGGTAAGTACGAGCTTCAGTATCTTCTGGGAGCAGACCAACTAGACAGCGTTGACGGCGCTGCGCTCTATAGCGCAGGCGACGAAGAGTTTGTTGTGTTCGGTGACCCTGACCCCGAGCTAGTAAGTTTGCTTAGTTCGCTTCAGCAAAACGTTGTGACTATGCCAGGAACCAGTATCATTGGTATCCCCGCGGCACTTCTGACTCAGCCAGTGAAGATCGAGAACACCAGGACTAAAGAATGGGAAGCGACGCGTGGAGGACTCATTGGCCCGTTGGGACTTGGAGCCCGACAGGCAACAAGGGCTATCACCAATTATCACTACGACGTGAGTGAGCTACTAAACCAAACCCAGTCAAACCAACTGGCGGCAGAGATCCCTCTCCCTAAGATCTTGGACTACTGGGCTCTGATTCATGAGACGATTGTGTCTGCAGAGATGATGCTCGCTGAAGACCAGTTGCAAGTGCAGAGCGGAGGGCGTGTTGAGCCTGGAGGAGTTTCCGAAGAGACTGCTCGCCAGGAGCTTTACTGTTTGCCTGTAAAGCCTTCACTATTCAAGTACTTTCAGCACTGGCTGTCAGTAGCTGCTGAAGCTGCAAAGATTGACTGGCAACTGAACTGGGGAGATATGGAGCCAGGTCAGGCGACTTGGCAAATGCAGAATAACATCAACTGGCTCTACTGGTCTGATGGTCTTGACGGAGACGAAAAGGCTAGAATCTTTCTTACTAATGAACACAAGGGCCTGGTCGCTGCAGAAGGAATTGGCTACGGGCTACTGAAGACATGGGATGTCGCCTGGACCACAGCCACAGCCCTGCTTGGGTTTGGTGAGCATGTCGGTATGAGGCAGGTGCTGGGCGAAGATCCAGATCAGATCGCGGGGCACTTTGCTAACTTCGTTGAAGCCCAATACGATCTAACGTTCGAGCAAGTAGCCAAGAGCTATCTGTTCTTTCTTCCCCTCAAGGCGCTCGCCGCACAAGAGCGATTCAAGAGCTACGTTACCGAAAGCATGTTTGGTGACCTGACTTCCACCCTGCTAGGGTTCGATGGCAGCCCTGTGTTCGGAAACCTGGTGGACCAGCTGAAGACTGTTACCGCTTCTTGCGGCTATTGGATTCCCAGTTCCAGCCCAGCCGCAACCCCCTGGTTCATCGTAAACCCTCCACCACGCAATCGCACAACTGATGACTCCTATATTCTTGAAGGCGGGCACCTAAACCCAGAGGTAGATGAGAAGGGTAGAATCGAGGTACCTGCCTGGAAGCCGGCTGTTGGCACTCTCGGGCACTGGCTAACCAACACTGCAGAAGGCATTTATAGCTTTGACTCTCCCTTCATTTGGCGAGTCAATGCTGATGGAGAGAGCAGCAAGCTTCAGTACTTCAAGGGCGTCTTTGCCAGCTACGCACAGGATCTTCGAAGGGACCCTAAGCTACTCAGGGCCTTCGGCCTTGAGGGGCTAGCAAGTATCAACAGGCAAGCACGCATTCAAGGCGCCCCTGCCTATCCAGACCTAGACTTGCCGCACCACCCCTACTATGGCAGTATGGCCTCTACATCTCCAGACTTCTACATGTGGAACATCTACGAGGACGGTGACGCACACGCTTCCGCCACGCTGGAAGCCATGTATGAAGCAATGAATTCCATTGTCGACAACTGCTACCTTTCGATGAAGCACCTGGAGCAGGGAGAAACTTACGAAGCCGACAAGGATGAGTTTGTACTAGAGCCGGGACTATCTGACAAGATTGTACTTCGACAGCAATACCAGGCCGAAGGTACTGACGGTGGAGGCCAGAACGATCGTGGCCCGACAGCATATCCATATGCACCGCATCCTGATAGTAGCGACAGCATTACCTCATTCTTTGGCAAGATGCATGACGAAGCTGACAAGGCGGAGGACGAAGCCAACAGCAGTATTGCAACCGAAGTAGCACAGGCGGCCGTCGGTCCAGCTGGAGCTGCGGTTGATGAAATCGCCGAGGCTGTAACCCCGGGGCCTACGCTCACTCACGCCCAGGTAGACGAACTGGGCAACACCCAGATTCTAGACTTTAGGATGAGTCTCACCGAGAACTACAATGGCGTTGGCGGTGGAGTTCAATACCCCCGTCGAATGCCTACTGAAAAGTACGACGAGCTGGCGACCACTGCGTCAAGCGTCAAGCAGATGTTCGGCTCCCGAGCTGGCTACACAGAGCTGCAGGATTTCCCCGACGACCTTCTAGAGGCTACGACAGGAAGCGTGATTGAACGCGATGTTGATCCGTCTCACAGGTTTAATGTTGCAAGCATTAAGCAGCTTGCCAAGGCTAGTGCAAGAGACATCACTAGTCAGAAGAGAACTATGCGCAGGGCCTACCCTACCTTCAAACTCTTCTTCGTAGAAGAAGACGAGTTTGAGAGCCGCCTGTTGAACTTCGATGACTTCTTCAGCTACAACGGCGTTACTAGCTTCAACGTAGTTCAGAGCAGGAAGAGCCCAGCTGATCACGCTGTGATTACGTTGCTCAATGTTGGGGGCTCACTCGACGGCACCAAAAGGGATGCCGTCGTTGACTTGGACTACTACTCCGCTGAGTTTGCCAAGACAAAGATTCCTGGAGAAGAAAGCAAGACCGGAGGCGACACAACAACTCAGGGAACTGTGCTAGACCAGCCGTTCGGCGCTGTAGTTTTGCGTCCTGGCTTGAATGTGCAGTTGCGAGTTGGCTACAGCAACGACCCTGACGAGCTACAGGTTCTCATCAACGGCAGGATTGCTGACATCCAATGGAATGCTAGCGGTGACCGTGCTGAGATCATGGTTCAATCCTTTGGCACCGAGTTGATGCAAGCCATCAAGGGCGCGTCTCACACAGAAGACGCGCCCACCTATCCTACGACCCACCACCTGCTAGGTGCCATGATGCTTGAGCCTGAGCTTATGCATTTTGGACGATGGGAATTCGGTCAATTGTACCAGCTTGGAGAGGGGAGTGACGCTCGCTTGGACTTCAACGACTATTCTCGTGACGCGTTTCTTGGTCGGTTCAAGGTTGCTAACGCTTCTCTCAAGTGGATGCTCGACCACCCTGTGATCACAGCAGCCGTGATCATCGCAGGTGGAGCTGTGATTAGCCGAGCGCCAGGCGCAGGTAAGCTGTTCCGTAGCCTAGGCAACACCCTTGGCCGAGCAAAGTGGGCTGATGACGTGCTTGCTGCCTTGGGTCTCACTGGCTCTGGTATCGGTCAAGGCGCCTGGCTTAGGCAGCTAGTGCGGACTGCTGAACGGCGAGCGCCTGGTGTCGTGTTCAATGCTGGAGAAGGTGTCATTGCTACTGGCGACATCAGTGCTGTCATGGCAAAGAACGCTGGCCAAAGAAACGTGATCTACAAATTTCTACAGCGCCTTGGCGCAAAGAAGCAAGTCGGAGACTTGTATGTGCACCAAGCTAGGGCCATCTACGCGACTGCCGCTCGCAGCGCCAAGGGGAAGGCCCCTGGAAAAGCAGCCGAGATCATGGCCAAGGCTGATACAGAAGTTCTGAACCTGGGCTTCAAGGGCATGTGGATGACAAACCCTTCAGCTACTGTGGGGCTCACTACCGACTTCGTAATGGGTATCGGAATGCAGCCAGTGAAGAACGTCTTCCGAGGATTTATCACTACTGTTCCGATTGGTATTGCTGGTGTCTCAGGTGCCGCCCTTGGCGTCGACCTGTTCATTGCGTTTACCGAGCCGTGGATCCAGCCGAAAATCGACAGAGTGAAGGCATACTTTCGAAGCAAGGAAGTCAGCTTGTTCCTGAGCCCTCAGGATGACAACCTGTACCCCCCACATCCAAAAGACTACATGGAAACTTTTGATAATGGATTCAAGGAACAGTTGAAGCAATTGGGTCTGTGGACTGTCCGCACGGGGGTAAGTGCATTCACCTACAGCGACGAGATGGGCTACAGCGCTGCACGTTGGGCTGGAGGCTACGATGCGCTGGATAAGCGCGTTGATCCTAACTTGTGTGAGTTTGCCGTAACTGGTCAGACGATCTGGGACATCTTCCATGAGATGTCCCTGCGTCATCCTGGCTGGATCTATGGTACTCGTCCGTATGGCAACAAGTTCCGATACACAATGTTCTTCGGTGTTCCTAGTCAGCGGTACTGGGCGCGTCCAGCAGACAATACATTTATCTCCCGAGCCAATGACCTGCATAGACTTCTGAGTTCTGACGGAGATGATCCAGATATTACTATCGATGAATTCCGTATGCTGTATGGCGACGAGTATGGTGGAGGATACACTGTTGAAGAAATCAACGACTCTCTAATCCTGTCTGCTCGCAACGCAGCTGTCGAGGAAGGGTATCGCGTTAGCAGTGAGAATGGTGCCGACTTCTTCATTCGAGAAGTCGCAGCCGGACAGGGCACTGTGCTGACTTCAGACAATGTGGCTGACTCTACTGGCGGCTACCAATCTGGCGCACTTCTTGGTGCCGACCCTGTTGTGCTCGCTAGCGACGTGCCTGTGGAAGACAGTCGCTTCTACAAGGCAGCTGTTAACACCCTGCTTAGCACCCATGCTATCCTCGAGTACATGAGTGCCCTTAACTTGAGGTTCGAGCCTTTCCGCCGCTACCACAGCCTGTCTTCTGACCATGACCTAGTTTGGAACGGGCTTATTAGCAGTGAGAACGCAGTGTACAATGCAGTCGACGTCACTTACTTTGGCGACGATTACGCTGACGGTCCAGCCGGCTCTGAGCTATTCAAGGCCCATGCCTTCATTCCTGATCACAAGCTTAGGGTCCTCCCTCTTGAGCCGTCATACAATGTCCGTGGTTACGGCATGGCAATGCGCTATGGAGTCGGTGCGCTACTGCACACCATGAGGGACATGTATCGTGGCGAACTTATTTCCCTAGGCAACGCGCGCATTAGGCCCTGGGATATTTGCATCCTGTCTGACTCCTACAACGATATGGTTGGACCAGTCGAGGTCGAGCAGGTAGTGCACAGCTTCAGTCACGAGACTGGCTTCATCACAGAGATCAAGCCCGGAGCCGTTGTGCTTGCGAATGAGATTAGTAGCTGGCCTGTACTTGAGGCCATGAAGATGATGTCTCTGGCGACCAAGGATGTCGAAGACTCTTACCAGGGCCTGCGCCTTAGTGAAGCCGGTAGCATCGCTCACGCTGTTGACTGGTTGCTTGGTAAGGGAGCGGGTGGCTCTACAGAATATGCCGAGCACCTCCAGGAGCGCGTTGATGCCATCAGTCCATTCGATGCCTTTGCTCTAGAGGACGGGACCAGTGATGCTGCGGACATTGATGCTCTTGGTGGAGAGGTCAAGAAGGCGCTAGGTTTGCGAGGGAAGTTTAATGACGCTAGTCGCTGGCTAGTCGCTGGAGCCTCACTGGCTGCGGCTGGTGTGGCGTTCAAGGCTGCGCCCTTTGTTCTCAAGGCGGTCCCCCAGCTTGGAGCTGAGGTCTCTGCCTTCACAAGAGTGGCTGGTGCATCAGCTACTGGTCTTGCTGTCTTCGGTTCCGGTGCTGCCCTAATGGGCATGGCCGGAACAGCAACACCTTCACTGCAGTGGCTACTTGGTGGACCAGTCTTGTTCTTGAGTTGCTTGAGAGGCGACTCAATCATGATGATTCCACTAATGAAGAATGGTCATCCAATTGTCTCCGGCCTAAACCTGTCTGACCCCTCAATGATCTGGAACAACTTCAAGGGCGACCTAGGTCGTTGGGCAGATGATCACATCAGTGGTACTCGCGACCTGACTGATATCTGGAGACTGTACGGCACTCATAGTTGGAGGAGGTTGAACGCTGGGGGCCTCGACCCACGCGGCAACTTCGCCGATGAGTCTAAGATCGCATACGCTCAGCTAACAGGGGAGGAAGGATAATGCCTTCTACCATTCCGCAAAACGCCCTACAGGAAGCTCGGAGACGAGCAACCCAGCACAAGAAGCGACCGGACATTGCCGGTCGCAACCAAGCTGCAGTACTGATCCTAAAGGTTTATGACGCTGACGTACTGAAGTCTGATGGTGTGCCTGGCGACTTGGTACCTTACATCAGAAGAGAGCCTGGCACGTTGTTCGCTAAGGTTCGAATCATTCGATCCGGGAAAGAGCTCGTAGTGGGCTTCAGGGAATCAGAAGCCCAGTTGCTATCTACATTCGGCAACAGCGTGCTTCTTGAAGGACTTCGAGGTATGATCTTGTATAACGGCCTGCGCCCTGAAGACGGTCGCCTAGTCGTCAGCGGGCAGCCAACAAGAAAGCTTCGTGGATTCTCATCCGAGACTTCTACGCTCGATATCTCAGGGATTTTTTAATGGCAGATCAAAGACCACAAAAGACCTGGCGCATGAGCTACTGGGTTGGTGGAGAAGATAAGATTGAAAGTGCTATTTCTATCCTGGGGAACCCTGGGGAAGTTAGAGCCAGTGTCGGTCAGAAGTCATTCATCAGTGTCCATGAAGACAAGATCAGCATGTCTGGTGGCACTCCATCTGTCATCAGCATCCAGGGAATGAGCAG
>Ga0208793_1000130_pt1 | contig 50006 bp, 62 predicted proteins | sample 17_taG_FD_184092 | JGI IMG/M metagenome (GOLD analysis project Ga0208793, IMG submission 184092) | Marine viral communities from the Subarctic Pacific Ocean - 17_ETSP_OMZ_AT15314 metaG (SPAdes) (version 2) | ecosystem: Environmental > Aquatic > Marine > Oceanic | place: Pacific Ocean | collected... | reverse complement strand
ATTGGATCTGGTTGTCCTCCCACTATAGCACAAGCACGAACATAAAAGTAATTATCTGTTGTGCCGTTTTCTTCAAAGGTTTCTTTGATTTTTTCCCAATTAGAAAATTCGTCTGGATGCATGGTAGAAAGAAAGTGTCTACAACACTATTTAATATAGGAATATACTACACTATATCAATAGAGTTAGGAATTCCTAACGCTCTTCAAATTCTATACGACGTACTTTACGCCTGCGACGTTCTTCTTGATAGATGAGTTCTGTTCTAGAGAAATGACTATCAATCTTGTTTTCTACGTTATTAGATACCATTACAACTTTGTCTAAGTCAACGGCACCGACTTTATTATCCACAACTCTTACTTGATTGGGACAACCACAGAACTGAACCTTACTAGTGCTTGTCAGTTCTGTTCCACATTCTTTGCATCTTACTGTAATCATTAGTAATACCTTGTATTCGACATGGGCGAAGAGGGGATCGAACCCCCGACATCCTCCGTGTAAAGGAGATGCTCTACCGCTGAGCTATTCGCCCGACTCCTCCAGCTGGACTCGGACCAGGGACGGAGGAATGTTTCTTTAGCCAACATGGTTTACAAAGGGGTGTCATCATTAACTGAGGACACTTATCTGCAGGGGTCATTTTACCACAACCACTACATTTTGCTTCCCACATTTTCATTTATGTTCCTTCTTTAGTTTAAAGTACAGTTTGTAATACCTATCACACATTTCTCTAAGGACATCTCGGTCTTTATCGAAACCAAGTTTTTTGGTATGTGTGTAGGAACCTTCTAACTCGGAAATGAGCAGAAGAATTTCAACTGGTTTCATATTCCTAAATCAGGAAAGCGGAGTATCGGAATCGAACCGACGACATCTAACTTGGAAGGATAGCGTTCTACCGCTGAACTAACTCCGCATAGATGGGCCTTACACAAGAGAGGAGGTGGTGGTGGTGGTCTCTCTTGATGCCCAGCGACTCAGATAGGATTTGAACCTATGACCGACTGCTTAGAAGGCAGCTGCTCTATCCAGCTGAGCTACTGAGTCATGTGGTAGTTCCTATCGCCGCTGACCCTGAACTACCAAGGGGATCACCGCAGTTGATTATGCTCTTTCGATACCGTCTGAGTAATCAACAAAGTCATCATACTGCTCTTGAGAGATTTCGTCAAGTGATACAACCTCTAGATCTTCTTTAGGGTCGAACCACTCATCAAACTCTGCCATGATGGCCATCTGATCGTAAATTCTTTCTACACCTTTGCCACTGTACTCTTCTACTTTTTCAATTGCCCACTGTCGAACGTCAGCAACGATTTCTTCAGTCTCCATCATAATAATCTTTTCGGAAGTACCTGCTGAGGATGTTACTATTGTAGTAGGCAGGTCCCCCTGTGTCAAGGGATTCTGTGAGAACTCCGTTGAGAAAGAGTTGTTTTGTTTCCTCGAAGTTTGTTTTGCCAGCTGTTTTATGTAAGCTGAGGATAGTGCGACTAAAGTTTTGTCTACCCAGTCGTTCAATATCCTCTTTAAGTTCTGAGCAAGACCCATAATAATTTTTCCAGTCGGATTCTTTTTTTACTCGGCGTTTTTTTCCTGGAGGTTTCCGATGACTCCAAAAATACTTTCTCCCAACGTATTGTCGTTGGTTGATGAGATTGGTAATGTTATAAACAAAACCATAGTAGTCGTGAACATCGTCACTAGTAAAAGGTCTCTCCAAATAGATCCATGGATTCTCATAATCAATATCGATACTCATCAATAATGTTCAATACCTTATCGAGATATTTATGTGCCATATCTCGATCTCCCTGCCACACGGTATCAGGTTCTTCGTATACATCATTTTTTAATTGAAGTACACGATTTTTTAACTCTTCTTTCTTCAATTCATTCTTAGGCATAGGGGAACCTCATGTCCCCCTATTTAAGCACGCTTCAGAGTTGGAAACCACTGAATGTGTCCTTTTTCACATCTTGCTTGATTCCACCAACAACATAAGACTCTACTTCAGTCTCCTGTGGTGCTACCTGAAGACCCTTAGAAGAGATCCAGTGCTGTGTCCAGGGCAGTGGATTAGCAGATGCTGCTACATCATAAACAGGTTTCAGTCCGATGCCTTTCAGACGACGATTAGCGACCCACTCAACATACTGCTGGAGAAGTTTATCATTCAAACCAATCATCGATCCATCCTTAAACAGATAATCGGCCCAACGCTTCTCCTCATTCACAGCATTATCAAATGCCTTATAGGTCCACTCCTCTTCTTCCTTCATGATTTGCTTCATTTCAGGATCATCACCTTTCTTCCACTTGTTCAGAATATTTTGGGTAATGGCGAGGTGTTGGTTCTCATCTCTAGCAATAAGGGAGATAATTTTTGCTGAACCTTCCATGAGTTTAAGTTCACCAAAAGCAAAGCTGCAAGCAAAAGAAACATAAAACCGAATTCCTTCAAGGATATTGACATTAGCAACTGCTCTATAAAGTTTGCGTTTCAATTCACGTCTTTCGATAGATCCTGCATAGTGACCTTCTGTGGCAAGTTCCCACATAGTGCCACCATCATACTCATGGGCACCCTGAATGAAGTCATCGTATGCTGCTGTAACACTGCTAGCACGTTCCAGAATGCGATCATCAGTCACAATCTTGTCAAAGACCTCTGAAGGGTCACTGTAGATGTTCTTGATGATGTACGTATAGGATCGACTATGGATCATCTCCATGAATCCCCAGACCTCCATACATGCCTCTAGTTCGGGTAGACTGCAATAAGGTATAAAAGCCATCCCAGGACCACGCCCTTGTATGGAGTCAAGCATAATCTGATACTTGAGGTTACTTGTATAGATATGCTTTTGTTCTGGACGAAGTGTTTGATAATCTCCACGATCTTTTTGCAGTGAGACTTCTTCTGGACGCCAGAAGTATCCTAATTGTTGAGTAGTTAGTTTGTCAAAAATAGGATACTTATACGAGTCATACCTCTGGATACCCAGAGGTTTACCAAAGAACATCGGTTGCTTCTTTGTATTAACTTGTTCAGTGTTAAAGACCGTCATGCCCTTAACTTTTGTCATGTTGTTGTCCTCTACGGAAGATACTTTAAACTGCACAGGATTCACACTCTCCCTCCTCGGCTTGTTCTAATTCGTTTAACAGATTATCTAAATTTGATTTAGGTTCCTCTACTACCTCATCATTTTTCATATCATGAGTATTCTGATAGTAGGAAGTTTTCCAACCGTACTTATATGTAGTCAAAAAGTCTTGTGCCATAGTGGACACAGGTACTTCATTATCAGGATACTGTTCTGGATTATAACTCCAGTTGCCAGAAATTGCCTGATCAAAGAATTTTTGCATCACAGCAACAATATTAATATAACCACGATTGGACTCCATATCCCAAAGGAGCGTATAATTATTTTTAAGAGATCCATATTGAGGAACAATCTGTTTGAGTGGTCCTTTCTTTGATTTCTTAATGGACAGATAGTCTCTAGGTGGCTCAATTCCATTTGTTGCGTTTGACACAACGGAACTGCTCTCCGATGGCATCTGAGCAGACAGTGTTGAGTGCCGTAAACCGTATTCGGAGATAGATGCGCGAAGACTCTCCCAATCATGCTCTAACTCCTGACTAGAGATTTCATCAACATCCTTCTTATATGTATCGATAGGAAGAATTCCATCAGCATACTTGGTGCGACCAAAGTCTGCACACCATCCTTTCTCCTTGGCAATTTGATTAGAAGACTTCAAGAGATAATATTGAAATGCTTCGGTCAATCCATGAACTGCATCCCATGCCTCTTGAGAGTCATACTTGAATCCAAGTTTAGCAAGGTAATGTGCTAGACCAATAAACCCAATTCCAAGGGATCTACGTGCCTTTGTAGCACGTTCTGCTGCCTTTACGGGATACTCTTGATGGTCAATCAATTCTTCCAGGCCACGGACAGAAAGATCACAAAGATTTTCTAATTCGTCATCGGTCTTGACTTTACCAATATTAATGGCAGAAAGAATGCATAGAGCAATCTCACCAAACTCGTCATCAATATGACTAATTGGATCTGTTGGCAAAGTAATCTCCTGACACAGGTTACTCATATTCACCTTGTCCTTGAAAGAAGAGTGAGAGTTGCAGTGGTCGATGTTCATGATATACAAACGACCAGTCTCTGCTCTCTCCTTCAGGAGATCGAGGATTAGTTTTTGTGCCCCGATAGTCTTTCTTGGAACAGACTCATCTCGTTCAAACCCCACATATAAATCATCGAACCTGTCAGTACCAAAGGAATCATACAGACCCGGTACGTCATGCGGTGAGAAGAGGCTAATCTCTCCATCCTGAATGAAACGTTCGTAGAAAATCTTTGAAATTTGGATTGAGTAGTCAAGTTTTCGTACCCGATTGTCTTCTGTACCTTTGTTATTCTTCAGGACGATGATGTCTTCGATCTCTTGGTGCCAGATTGGGAAGTGGACAGTTGCTGAGCCACCACGAATTCCATTCTGTGTACAGCATCGGACAGTCGATTCAAACTTTTTAAGAAATGGTACAACACCTGTGTGTTGGACTTCTCCACCTCTGATCTTAGCGTTGATGCCACGGATTCGGCCTGCGTTGATACCGATTCCCGCCCTTTGTGCAACGTATTTGCCAATTGCCATATCAGAGCTAAAGATAGAATCGAGGGTGTCATCAACATCAACAAGAACACAGCTAGCAAATTGTCGAAGTGGAGTTCGCACTCCTGCCATGATAGGTGTGGGAATGTTGAGTTTGTGTTTGGAGATGGCGTCATAGTACCTCTTAACGTATGACAAGCGAGTATCTTTTGGATACTCAGCGAAGATTGTCAAAGCAATCATGATATACATGAACTGTGGAGTCTCATAGACTCCGCCAGAACTTCTATCTTGTACTAGGTATTTATCTACAACCTGTCTCAGACCAGCATATGTAAAATCAAAATCTCGACCATGATCAATCATGGAGTTTGCTTTGTCAATCTCCTCTTTTGAATACTTAAGGAAAATATCTTTATCATATACTTCTTTAGAAGTACAGTCCATGATATGGTTTTCAAGATGAGGAAGTTCTCTCATCTTTCCATAGAGACTTTTACGAATACTAAACAGAAGCAAACGTGCTGCCACAAACTGATAGTTGGGGTGATCCAGATCGATCAGATCAGAAGCAGAACGAATCAGAATTTCTTGAATTTCTCCAGTAGTGATACCATCATAAAACTGGATACCAGACTGGATCTCAACTTGACTCGCAGACACCCCTGCAAGACCCGTACACGCTTCATCAACCATCAAATGCATCTTCTCTAGGTCAAGAGGTTCAATTCTTCCGTCTCTCTTTTTAACCTTGGTGCCGTTCGTCATATCTTCTTCCAGGTGGTAAATTTAAGTTTTGCTTCTAATCCAGAATATGTGTTTGATTCTATCACAGACTGCACATCCAGTCCAGACATCACCATATCATTTATGTCTTTATCATCGATGCTCTCAGGCCAGATGACTACCGACTGGCCAGAATCGATGGTCTTAGAGATTCTGTTTGTAATTTCTCTGTTGCGGGGTTCGTTATCATAAATCCAAACAGGATTGCTGATCCCCCAACGATCAACATTAGCATCAGCTCCGCACATAGCAATCGAGTTGCGAATAAACGTGCTGTCGAAAGGTCCTTCTGTAACATAGACTGGAGCATCCTTTCTGATGTTATCAAGTCCATAGATTTTTGGTGCGTCATCATCAAGCATCACGGTAATATATTTAACAGGGTTTGGATTTATAGATCTTCCCTGGAGACCAATTAAGTTCTTTTCATAATAAAGTGGAATGATGATGCGTTCTTCATCATGCGTTGTATCATCAAAGGTCTGCTTAAGACTGTTTACAAACTTCTTAAAGTGTTCAGCATAGTAGAAATCATCAGGGTTTAGTTTTCTTGCTGTAAGATATCCAGCAGGTCTAGGATAATCAGATGCTTTGGGTAACTTTAATTTCTTCTTAAACTTGGGTGCTTCAAATTTAATGTCTGGTTGATCAATTACAAAGTTACGACCAGTATGGCCCCCTTTGAACTTCTCCATAACATATTGCTTATGAACAGCAGGATCAACCTGCTTCAAAAAGTTGTTAAGAGACATCGAAGCACCACAGTTATGGCACTTGAAATTAGTATTTGCCTTTACTGCGTAAAGATACCCTCGCGTTTTACTCTTGTTTTTCTTTGAGTCTCCGCAGATTGGACACCTAAAGTTGTATAGGTTTGATTTTACTCTCTTAAACTTATGAAGTTTAGGAGATACAAGTCCAATAAACTTGGAGTCAACGTGATCCATCCACAAAGGCAACCGCTGGTTGTATTATAACACTCTCAGCGGAGGATAACAAGGGTTTGATTATTTTAATAGATTGTGGGTTGGAAATTATCAATATTGCTCCCAGTGCTCCGATGCCAATCCAAAGTTTCCGTTCCAATAATGATAATCGTTGAGTAACGTTGTCATGATCGCTGTCCATTTTATCACGGAGTTTGTCGATCTTATCAAACAATATCTCGTCGATTTCTTCTTGCTTCGTAATTCGTTGTTCATGGACGGCCAACATCCTACTCACGTTATTATTTACCTCTGCAATTTTTTCAATTGCTGAGTCTAATCTTGAAACTAATGTCTCAAAATTTTCCAATCTTGTCTCTAGAACTGCGACTTTAACTTCTTCTTCCATCAGGCTTCCACATTTTACGTATACCCTTTTGGTAAATATATCTTTTCTTGTTTCTTACAGGAGGATCATCTCCTGCCTCCGCAGAACCTGCGATCTTCCCATGTGCCATAGCATTCGTGGGAGCATCCTCACGAATCATCTGAATAATTTTATCAAGAAGATTCTTTTTCATCGTAGATTCTATAAAGTTCTGCTAAACAGTTCATATCGACTTGTATATCATGAATGTGAGACTTTGGATACTCAGGAAATCTTCCTAGAAAAATGATGAAACTCTTCATCGATGACCAAAGATCGCTCTCAATCTTAAAGAACAACATAGGAGTTGTTGCTTCACCAAAAATATTATACAGAATAATGAAGTGATTTAGAAGAAGATGTGTCTTGAGTTGACCAGTATTCTTATACCGTTTCAGTAGTCTTTTAATGTATTTGAAATGATTCAAATCACGATCAAAGTCTTCCTTAGTTACAGCCTGAGGATTTTCATAATATTTTATTGCATATAGAAGAAAATTGTCTTCATTCAATTCATTAAAAAACATATATCACATATAAATTATTTCTGGCCAGGGAAAGCAGGACGGTTACCAGTCTGAATACCAGACATCGCAACCAAGATTTCCTTCTTAACCCTCAAGGTTCCGTGTTGATCGTTATACGTTGTGATACCAACCCAACCTACGCCGGACTCAAACGCAGTACCTGATGCAGTCTGAGAACCTGTGGTAGAAATACCATAGACGAATGTATCGGAGTTAGTATTTCTCTCACTATATGCAGGATCCTGTGTGAACGAAATAGGACACTGACTGATAGTGTAGGTAGTTGCTGCAATCGAAGTGAATGAATTGGTGAGACCTGAAGTCGAACCAATCGTTAATTGACTTGTACTTGCAACACCAACAATAACAGCAGAACCAAAGTAGGTAGAGATTCCGCCATCACTGGCATCTCTGTGACCAAAGTGAATAACATCACCGACTTGTGCTTCAGTGTGGCCTCCACCAGTGACACCAAAAGTGGTGCCGGTTCCAGTGACAACCAGAGTAGTATAATCAAACGTAATTGTGCCTGCGTTTCCCAGGTTGTCATTATTGCCCCAAAGTGCCATGTCTTTCTTCCGAAAATTTATTTGCTATAAGATATTTATAAAAAAGGAGACCTTGTAATATGGTCTCCTAAGTATCAATTTGCCTCTTCTCTTGCATTAATTGCCTTTGTGACAACCTCTAAAAGTTGATCGTCCATATCGGTCTTGGTTAGCTTAACTGCCTTAGCAAGAATAATAAGACAGATCTCAACCATCTTCTCACCGAGTTCTTCATTCTCAGGAATGTTTGAAACGGCATCTTTGATGATCTTCGACGCGAGAGGGAGTAGAAATGCAAGCATGGTAAATCTCAAGTACTGATACTATATATCAATCCTTATTAGAAACCCATTTACCTTTTGCTTTATCATAACGTTTTACTTCACCAGGACGTAAACGATCTCTTGCCTCTTCGGCACGTTTGGAAAATTTACCAAACTTCATTCTATTGTCTTGTTCTTTATGCTTCTTTTTCTCATCAGCAAATTTTTTCATTTGCTTAGAATCAGCATAATCAATTTTTTCATTCACATCACCAGAAGTATCTTTCTTATGAAGGTTTTTATAAAGATGTTTATGAAGAGGTTTTGCTTTCTTCATAATCTTATCTCGCTGCGAAAAATCTGCTGCTTCTTTTGCAACCTTCTTCTCAGGGAGTTTCTTATGCTTAGTTGATGCAAAGTCTTTCGCATCACTCTTCTTCATGGATGCTGCTGCTTGGGCAACCTCAGGTGAAGGGTTGGTCATGTCACCTTTCTTGGTGGCATAGACCATACCCATAAACCTTTGCTGTGCTTTAGATACTGCTGGCATATCAAGTCGCTTTCTTTCTGCGATTCATCTCCTTCGTCACTCTCTTCATCATAAATTGATTAGAAGGAAGACTCTGATCACTAGAACTTACTTGCTTATGGAGTGCTGCTAGTTTCTCATCCGACTGTTTGGCCATCTTGGCGTCTTCTTTGATGGCACCTTTACCATGCTTGGCACGGATATCTGCTTTCACTTTTTCAAGTGCAGACATACCATCATATTTTGGTTTTTTCTTACCAAATGTATTTGGCGTGTTACTGATTGGTTTGTTGTAACGGTTATTGCCATCAACACCACCACGTTCCATGCGACGATCTCTTAGAGAATCTTCGGTTTCTTCACCCATCGCCTTTGTGGGTTTTTCTTTTTTACCCTGGTCAAGTTCCTGTCTTCTTTTTCTAGCAATCATCTGATCGATGGTTGACTTTCTTTTCTGAAGGGCAATTTCTTGAGCAGACATAGATCCCTCTTCAGAGACCTCAACCTCTTCGTTCTTAGGAACACAGTTAGGAACCATGCGGTTGCCTTTCTTCTTCATTCCAACTTGCTTATGGGAGTCCCAGCAAGGATCACCATCACCCTCGTTCATGTGATCAGCAGCCTTGTAACGCTTGTCACCTGCCTTCATCTTTTGATATGCAGGAGTATTTGCTTTCTTGTCAGCATTTGTGACAACCATACGGGTGTCCTTTTTCTCTGGTGGAGTACCACCATAGACTGCTTCATCTACGTTTTCTTCTTTCAATTTGTCAGCAACCTTAAGTGCCATCTTTCTGATGCCACGCTTTGCTGATGTCTTTGCTCTTTGTACTGCAGGTGTTGCTGCTGCCTTTGCTTCTCTTGCTTTATTGTATGCCTTGACAGCAACTTTGCCAAGGAATCCTTTTGCTTTCTTCTTGAGTTTGTCTCTCATTCCCTCAGCATCCCCACTAGTGTCATGGCCATAGGTAACTGTTGCTTCTTCAATAGCAGCTCTCACAAGTTGCTCACTGTAACCCTCACTTAAAAGATCTTGGAACACCTCTTCAACAATACCATCAAACTGATCAACCTCAACCATCTCAAGGATTTCACCACCCAGTTGCTCTACAGATTCGCCAAGTTTTGGATTGATCTTAATCGAATTTTTTATATTTTTTTTTTCCTTAATCGGTTTTGAATCGATATCGTCAGTCATAATTTCGGAGAGGTCTTGCCTCCAGGAAGAATATGCTTCCTTCATCTCTTTTTTCTTCAGTGCTGCCTTACGGAACTGAAGATCAGTGCGACTGCCACTATCCATCTTACCCTGACTTGCAGGTTTCTGGGAACCACCAGCAGGTTGAGGACCAGCATCACTACCAGTTCTTCTACCCTGAGCATACTTGGATCCACTCATCTTAGAGTCGCCAGAGACCATCTTGCCTGCATCAGATCTGCTGTCCTGATACTGCTTCTCAGTCTGTCCGTGCTTACCTTTGTAGAGTTCTTCTACATTCTCAACTTCTTCTTTCTTCATCTTGCCTTTGATGGCATTACCAATTGCCTTACGGCGCTTCATCAGATAAGAATCAGTACTATCTTTCTTACCATCATTATTGACATCACTATCTTCCTTACCGACAGGATCAAGTCCTTCAGTTTTTGACTTTGCTTTATTTTTTGCTTCAATCTCTTTGTTCTGTCTCATGATATCTTTAATGCTACCAGAGATGCCAGTGAAACCTGCCTTGGAAGGATCGGTTTGCTTCTTAGAATCATCCTTATACCCACCAGCAGCACGGGCAGCACGACGATTCTCGTCTAACTCAAGTTCTTCTCTATGAATTTTATCCTGTGCTCTTCTTTTTGCGGCGTACTCAGGATCATTTTTCATTTTATCGGCATGATCCGCCATCCTTTTTTTCATGCCCTCCTCTTCTTTCCTCTTCTTATATTCTCTGGCGATTCTTCCCATAGCAGCACGATTCTCATCCACCTGATGCATTTCTTTATATGCATCAGCAAGAGCATTTACAGCATCCCATCCTTCTTTCTTATCTAACTCTTTAACCTTCTTCATGTTGGCTTGATATGCTTTATCATATCCACCACCCTTCTTAGGAACACCACCATGCTTTCCATCTGGTCTACCGAAAGGATCCTTTTCCTCAAAGTGAGGGTTCTTCTGACCCTTCACCTTTTCCATTTCCTTACGTGCCTTCTCGTTATTTGCCTGACGCTTCTTCATATCAGGTTCAAGATATGAATCGTCTTTTTTCTCAGCAATTTGCTCTAAGTATACCTTTGAAATAGCATTCAAAGGGTTAGATCCGATTCCATTAGACATGGTGATACTATCTTACTTTTTAATCTTATACTTATTTATTAAATTTTTAATACCAGCCGTGCCGGTCATTCTCATCGTATAGTTACGATTTGCATCAGTTCCAACCTCTCTCTGGTTTGATGGAACCCCAGATGGACCTGAATAATTCACAACTGCTTCCATAACATCACGAATCCAGGACTTGAACATATAGTTCTCTTGTGTCACACAGATAAGATGGTTTGTTCCACGGCGAACAATCTTACCAATCAGACCAGTATTTAAATTCTCTACAACATCACCAAGATTAAAGATATTGCCAGATACATAGTTGTCACGTAACCCCTTCGGATCAATTTCAGGAGCAATCTCCCACATCTCAGCAACTTCTTTTTTCTTCTTAGAACCCATACCCTGACGAACTGCATTAAACAGTGCCTTGGTATCACCATCATTTAATTCTTTTGGTGTTCCTCTACGGAATGAATCATAGTCATCATCCATGACTGCTTTTCTCATCTTGGATGCAGACATTCCTTCAACACCTTCTGCATCAGAATCCCTTACACCAGCAGAGATGACACGAATGTTGTCAAAGTTATAGAGTTCACCATTATACTTGGTTGCTAGGTTCTCAAATTCTGCCTGACGATCTGATCCTACAATAATATTGACGTTCTTATATCCTGCCTCATCTGCTGCAACCAATACATTAAAGATTGACTTCATCTCATCATCATTAATAATGTTCTCAGAATAATCAGGGAACATCTTCTTCATAAATGAAACCTTCATATCAGGATCTAGTGGATTCTTCTTAGCATCCTGCGATCGTGATGGATAGATCTTCATATCTTCACCCTGTGCTGCCTTTTGGGCTGCGGCAAGGAGTTTTCCGTGTCCAACAGTTGGTGGATTGAAACGACCAAATGTAACAGTCAGAGTTTCTGTAGTCTCCCCAGAAGTTTGATCTCCTTCACCTGCTTCTGCTTTCTTCGCGCCAGTCGTTTGAGTTGCAGGTTTCTTAGTCTTTGCTTCAGGTTCTGATTGTGTTGTTTTTTGTTGTGCAGGTTTGTCATCTTCTGCTTTCTTTTTCTTCTTATCTGCAAATTTTAACTTACCATCTTCAGTAGTCGCAACAAATTTACCACGGGAATCTAACCAACCACCGTGGCCATCACTTACAAGGTTCAGTTTTCTCGCTTGCATACTTGCTTGCGACTGAGCCTCATTCAGGAACTGAAAGAAACTTTTCATTTATATTGATAATCCTTATACATTATTTAGTATCTTCTTGCGGTAAGTCCTGGTTTACCGAACACTTTAACAAAAGGTCCCGCAGTTGAAGACTCTTTCTTCATCGCATCAACTAGTACATGCATGAAGACATCAAACTTTTTCTTTTTAGACATCATATAGTAACGATGCAACCATTCCATTCCCCACAACTTTGCAGTTAATCTACTTCCAGCAGATCTACCAGTTTTTGTTTTCGCATCTCTTTGGTCTGCAAGACAAGCTTCATTAAGTGCTGCTTCAAATCCATCTTCAGATGGATTAGTTCCTTCTTCATATTTTCCTGGTCTACCAAAATCTATTCTTTTTCCATCAATAGATGCGTTCTTCAGAGTATTGTACAAATTAATCCAATACTTTTTATCGGCATCAGACCAAACAGCCCCAGGATTGGGAATATGTGGATGTTTTGCTGGGGCAGGCACTTCACTTAAACCACATTTTTTTACAAAAGCATCTAATTTTCCAACAGATGCTTTACCAAGCATAGCTCCTGTAGCACCAATAGCTGCACCACTATGTTGAGGTTTTTCTCTTGGTTGTTTTGCCTGAAAAGTTCTTCCTTGAACATGGACAGACATAGCCTCTCTGCCTCCACCTCCACTATCAATCATATCCCAAGAAATTTCCTGTGCAAATTTCCATTCATTTGCATTCGCATCCCATGCCAAATCACATGCAAAGTTATCTGCAGTAAACTCATGAAGAGATCTTCGTTTTGCTTCTCTAGTTTTAAGATTTGAACTCATTTCAAAAGTTCCTCTTTCGTTCTTACCCACTTGCTTAAGAGATATTGGCATCAATTTTTTATCTCTAATATATTCTTCCATTAAGGAATTCAAAGTATTTAAATTTAATAGTTTATCACCAGTATCACACATCTCAGTTATTCTTTTTTTTATCTTTGCCTCTTCTGATTTTTTTACAGCAACAACATCCATGGGATTCCAACTGTCAAGAGATCCTGTGACTCCACCTTTCTGTTGTGCGATTTTATTCAAGAAGTTCATCATACCATTTGCCTGATCTCTTGACCAAGACCAACCAGTCGTCGTGATACCCCTTGATATCATGTAATTCATGAGACCAATAACTTGCTCATCATAACTTCTTCTCCAAACAGCATTTGCCTGAGGATAAACTCCGCTCTTACCAAATGCTTTCTTATCCAACTCGGCGTATTGCTTGTCACTAAGTTTGAATTTCTTATCGCAGTGCTCTTTAAAGAATAAAATAGAACAATCTTCTTGTTTGGCAGTGTTACTCATAACACACAATACTTTTTAAGTATTTAGAATGGAGTTAAGGAGACTCGAACTCCTGACATCCTGCTTGCAAAGCAGGCGCTCTACCAACTGAGCTATAACCCCGCGATCACTTTGCCCATATTTGAACAGTATATCTTTCTTCTTCCGAATAAGGACTCACTGGAGTGACAAAGTGTTTTTCGTTTTGATCATTTATAACGAGTAGATTTTTCTTTGGGACGATACTTCTCCATAGAAAGTCTTGATCAGTATCGATTGGTTTCCAACAAAAAATTCCACCGTCATTCACATTCCACTTAAAGTTAAGATAAAGTGTTGCTGCCCATCTGTATTGATCAAGATCATCATGAACAGCGATACCAGCACCTCTATCAAAACACTGAAAGATGCATTTCAACTTATCAAACTCTGGAATAACATTATACAATTCTTTTGCAAACTTACGATCATATTCTTCAGGAGCAAGAGAAACCATTACAGTCCCATACAAACCCTTCATCAAATAATCTGGCCAAAAAAACTTATTTGGTTTCCAACAGAATTCTCTGGAGTGTTTGTTTAGAATATCTAGTGTTTCATTAAAAAAACTATCACTTAATACATTCTCAATAATTTTCACAATTATAACCCATTAATAATATCCTTTTCATTTTGATAAGGAACTATCTCACCAGTCTTGAGTTTCCATGCATACTCCAGTTCAGGAAGTAACCATTCATGAACTGGAGCACATGCTTTCCAATTGACCGGTTGAATACAATTCATCACAACTACAGTCCAGAATGCTGTTATGTAGTTGATTGCAGTAAGCATTAAACGTCGCCTTCTTCTCTGTTCTCGGAGTAGTGAACATCAAACTCTCCACCTGGATATCGTGCTTTGAGTTTCTCAACGTTCATCTCAATCACTTCATCAAAGGTTGTATCAAGTGCCATACATGCCTGTGCCAGATACCAACAGATATCTCCCAGTTCACGTTTCATGTGAAAGACATTCTCTTCGTTGTAAGGTTTGCCTTGGAAGATGATCTTCTTCACAACTTCAGTGAACTCGCCAGACTCTGCGGCAAGGCCAAGAGCTGCAGTCAGAAGTTGTGTCACATTACAATCCTCCTGAAGTTCAAGAGAGTTGGTGCGAGTAAGGAATGCAGCATAATCCAAAGACGGATCGCTAGTCACACCCTTAACAAATTCTACGTATTTTTCAGTATCAACTTTAGTCATGAAAATCGGGGATAAATGGTTCTTGACAATTTTGAGGGAGTTCTTTAATTACTACTTCTTTCCAACTACCACCAACACCACCGTCCATATTAACAACGATATCTCGGGTAGGAAGTTGTTTACCATTAGAGACATCAATAATGTCACCAGGCAAAGGAATGAACGAATAATAATGTCCTTCCCATCTACGGTTTCTCATGCCAAGAAGATTGACTGCATCTTTTTCAGAACCACAATCAGCAATCTTTTCACCTCTAGGATTAAACACAGAATAGTAACCGTTCAAAACTTAAATCCCTCAAATGATTTTTTTGGTTTTGCTTCATCGTTATTATACTCTTCTTCTTTACCACTGTCAAGAATATCATCCTGTGCTGACTGCTCACAATCATACAGACGCATCTTAGCACGGTCGATACCTACCACAAACCTCTTAGAAATGGTCGGATCATTATATCTATTCTTCAATTGCTTCACCATAATTTGCCCGAGTCCTTCAAGATCTTCAGTTGAAATAAGGGCAAACATAAGATCAGCAGTAGCAGGGAGACCAAAGGACTCACTAGTGTCAGTAAGCTCAACATCACTGCTGCCATAACCAGAACGAGTGGTCTGGGTGGCAGAAACGATAGGTACGTTCGCCTCGCAAGCCAATCCTCGAAGTTCTTCAGCAATAGCCTTGACAACTGTATATGAATTGACATTACTGCCTGCGCGATATCTTTCGGAAGCACATATGTTAAGGTAATCAACGAAAATAATATCAGGTCTAAATGACTTCTTAAGTGCAAGCTCATTAAGAAGTGCCCTAAAGTGGCCACTATGTGCAGAAGCAGTTGGGTACTCTTTAATTATAAGAGAACCTTGAGTTTTCTGCGATAGTTTTGTTACCTTTTCCTCAAACATTTGTTTAGGAAGTTCTGTTATCTCTTGGATAGGTATATTGAGCAGGTTAGCATCAATTCTCTCTGCAATTTTCTCTTCAGCCATTTCAGCCGTGATGTATAATACGTTTTTCCCTCCCAAGAGTGCGGAAGCTGCAACATGGCACATAAACAAACTTTTGCCGACACCAGTGCCAGCGAGAGCAATATTAAGCGTTTTGTTCGGAAGACCACCTTTTGTAATCTTGTTGAAATACTCAAGATCAAATGGAATCTTGTCTTCTTTGCGATGGTATGATTCAAATCTCTCCTCATAATCGAGCAGGTAGTCATGTCCTACATGAGCATCAAAAGAAACTGCCAGAGCCTCTGATAGAATACTAGGAATTGCATCACGGTCTTTATCTTTATCTTTCCCATCAGCGAGTGCGATGGACTCCATCAGTGCCAGATAGATAGCACGATCACGACACCATTTTTCTGTCGTGTCACACAACCAATCATAGTCTGTAGCAACATCTTCAAGGTAACTAATGAGTTTAGTCACCTCAGTAAAAGAAGTATCAGTAATGTCTTGACGTTTTTCTACCTCAATACAAAGAACTTCTTTGGTTGCAGGTTTATTATACTCTGTGACAAATTTTTCAATCTCTTGGAATGTGATCTTCTGATGAGGATCTTCAAAGTAATCCGATTTAATAAAAGGAATTACCTTACGGAGATATTCCTCATTATAAAGAAGATTTCTTAAAATTAGGATTTCAACTTTGTCCATGCGGAATGTCAAATACGAAGGTTATACGTGTTTCATCACCGATATTAACGGTGCCATGAGGTAGTTTGTTGTTGAACCAAAGAAGAGTTCCTGGTTCAACGATGACAGTTTCTTTGCCACAGAAATATTGATACCTTCCGAGTATTGAAAGGTGATATCTGTTTCTGCTCAGATAGTATGTTCCTTCATCAATATGTGCTCCAACTATACCATCAATAGGGAGTGAAAGAAAGCCGCATCTGTGAATATCTGCATTCTTAAATTGCTTGCGTATGATCTTTCGGATCTCACTATGATGTGCATAGGCAGGAGTCTTGATGTTGATTTCTGAGTCTCCCACAAAGTCTTCCTTGTGTTTGACTCCACCCATTATAAGTTGAAGTGCGCCAACTGGCAAGTCATCAAACCCTCTATCAACTAAGGATTGAGATCCTTCCAGAGTTTTCTGGTGATCCCAATCCTGTGGATATTTCTTCAATTGTTCGACGATTTTAGATACGTTGATTCCAGTTTTGATAACTTTAATCATGAACCGTAACTAAACTCCTCCTTTGCAATCTCATCCAGTTTCTCCATCACCTCAGGTGTGAAGTATGTTTCTGGATCTTTAAGAACTGCTTTGGCATAGACTTTCTTGCCGTCTATCTCATAACGACCTGCTACATTTTTCCAAAGTCCGCCAATCTCACCGAGTTCAAGAAGACCAAAATATCGATCAAGACCACGCTCATCGTAATAAAGACGCACTGTAACAACTTTGTTCTCCTTACTTAAACGCGACTTTGCTGTCTTAGCTTTAATAAGATTGCCAACGACTTCTGTTCCATCCTTTTCTTTCTTTTTGCTGAGATAAATGATTGTAGACGCTGCATATTTGAGACCGCTGCCTCCGCCCATTTCTTTGGTGGGAACGTATGATCCGATGACATCATAGGTATGATTGGTGACGATTAATGGAATTTTTGCTTGACCAAGTTTGAGTGTAAGCATACGAAATGCTCCCTTGACAAGTTGGGATTTAGTCATGTCCCGAACTTGCTTGTCGTCTAGTGCGTCACGAATTTCCTTCTCTGTAGAAAGCATACCCAGAGAGTCTAGCACAAACATACAAGGTCTGCGTTCGTCTTCTGGTTTCTTAAGGTATATATCGACTGCCTTCAGTGCTTTGGTTCTAAACTCCTCAATTGTAACAACATTTACAACAGCCAGTCGCTCTAAATCAATACCCCGACTTGCGATAAGACTCTTGTTAACAGCGGCTTCAGTGTCAAAATATAGACAATAGCCATCAGGATTAGCGTCCAAGAAATTTTTGACAACTGCAAGCGAGAAGAAAGTTTTTCCAGTAGAAGACTCCCCAGCGATGGCAGTAATCTTATTCCCAGATACACCACCAAATATACTACCTGAACAAAGTCCGTTAAAGATGTACGAACCTGTGTCCACGTAAGTTTCTGTGTCGTCGATGTCTTTTGCCAGTCTGGTAAAGTCATCGCCAATCTCTTTTACAATCTCTTTTAAAAAATCCATTACAATACAAATCCAAATTCTTCACGGGCAATTTTTTTGTAAGGTCCGCCTGGGTTAGCATCACGGATATCCTTAATCTTCTTGAGTTTTTGATATAAAGAAGTATCTCCTCCAAGAAGAAGAGCACTTACAATAGTTGCAAGTTCTTTATCAGTAATAGGCAGGTCCATTAGGAGAAAAATAGCTCTAGGTTTACAGTTTTTTCGACATTCCAACCGATAGCATCAAGAATTGCTTTCAGTGGTTCGACAAAGGACTTTTCAAATTGTAGATCATAGTCGATGTACTTGTCAAGGTCGAGTTCTTTAGGGAACTCTTGAATAAATGAGATGATATTCTCATGAATAATGTTTGGTTTTTTAAGATAACAGAATTTAATCTTTTCACCATTTTGTATTAAAGAATACTTATTAGTAAGTTTCTTCTCTTTAATATAATGATTGAACAGAAGAGCCCCGCGACAGTGAATGGGAGTTCCCTTCATGTAAATGTCGGATGAGGATTTATATTTCTGAACATCAGAAACTGATCGCGGGAAAGAAATTTGCTCTGGTGGCAACTTCTTAAACTCTGTCCGAGACTTATCTATAAAGTCAATCACATCTTCTTCAGTGCCGCTCATCATCAACTTCAAGGCATCCTTAATCATCTTTCTACATGGAGCAGGAGTGGATGATTTGACTGCCTCAATACCCATCATCTTAAGTTTGGGATCTTCATAACGAACACCCTCACTATCCCACACGTTGAGAATGTATCGTTTCTTCGCAGTCCAGATGCCACGGTCAGCGATATTCTCACGTTTCATTTGCATCTTTTGGTCGTATGCCGAAACATAGTCCGCAAGATTCTGGTAGCACTGATCGATATACGGTTCAAATTTTTCTTCGCAGATCTTGTTAAGTAGGGAAACAATTGCAGCTTTGTCGCTAGACTTAGAAGCAAAAAATTTATCAACAAGAGGTCCAAGATTAAGATAAATTGAATCTGTGTCAGATGCAATTACGTAATCCTCTTCGGTTGTTTGCAACAGTTTATTTAGATACTCATTCATCTTACTCTCAATCCAACGGATAGAGACTTGACCAGAAAGCGTAATCGCTTCCGCGTTGGCCAATTTGTAGTACCTAAAATACTGATTACCGATTGCACCATAAGCAGAGTTGAGTGAAATCTTCTTAGCCATCTGAATATTATTGCATCGCGCAATCTCTTTCTCCAGAGTCTTAGTAGGAGTTTTTTCATAATCTTTCTTTGCTTGAATCATCTTCTTCTTGAAGATTACACGGTCGCCATACATCTTCTCCATGAGTTCTGGTAGAAACCCACGAACATCCTTGCGATACATGGCACCATTCGCACAGACAGCATTATCCTTATACAACTCAAAGTTTATTTCTTCATTAAGTATTCGATCAACTGTAGCCGTGGGGTGACGTTCTTCCAGTAAGGTTTCTGGGGAGATATTATACTGCATGATAAGATGAGGGTAGAGAGAGTTAAGGTCAAAAGACACAACCCAATCATACTTTCCAGGAATCGGTTCCTTGACATATGCTCCTGCATACTTTTCATTTTTGTCTGAACGAATCTTTGGTGGAATAACGATGCCACGTTTCTTTAGATAGTTGTAGATAATGTTGTCCCACATGCGGACCTGATAGAACACATCAGCATAGTTTACCTTAGCATCATATGCCATGGTCAACGCAAGTTCAATCAGTTTCATCTTGTCTTCCAAACGGTCAACAAGTTCTACGTCAACGATGTTATACTCGATGAACTTCTGCCAACCGTGAGTATAGAAATCTTTGAAGGTATCAAACTCACTGTGATCCAGTTTCTTCTGTCCTAGTTCTACTTCTGCGATGTAGTCAAGTCGATAAGATTCCTGTGCTTTGTAAGTGAACTTTCTGTATAGATCAAGATAATCAAGTTGAGTGAGTCCACCAACGTCAAAGGTGATCTGCTTCCTACCCTTGATAAAAACCTCTCCTTCGGTCACAAGACCCCAGTTGGAGAATCTCTTCATCAACTTCTCTCCAAGCACCCTGTTAAGTCGCTTACAGATGTATGGGATATCAAACAGTTGAATGTTCCAACCAGTTACAACATCAGGAACGTCCTGCATCCAATAATTGATGAAATGGCTCAGCAGTTGATGCTCAGAAGTACAGTGATGATAAGTAACATTCTTCTGTTTATTAATAAACGGTTTCACACCCCAAGTAGTAATCTGTTTGGTGGTGTAATCCTGAATTGTAATTGCAAGAATCTCTTCTGATGCAGACTCCACATCAGGGAATCCTTTTTCTGCAGTAGTCTCAATATCAAGAGTTACCAGTTTGATCTGGCTGATGTCAAACTTGATCTCATTTTCAGGATACTTCTCAGAAATATATTGATAGATGTATCGATCATTACCATAGATCTCAAATCCATCAACTTCATCATACTTCTTGTAGAAGTCGCGACAGTCGCGAACACTACCAGGATGAATCTCTTCTACAGGTTCTCCACTTAATGTTCTATACTTTGAATCTCTCTTAGATTTCACAAATAAGGTAGGGAAGAATTCATCTCTATGTTCATACCTCCTACCATTCTCAACTCCCCGGACGAGGAACTGATTACCAATCAACTGAACATTAGTGTAGAAACGCATTACTTAGTGAGTTCTTCGTACTTTTCAACTAGGGTGGGCATGGGTTCTGTAAGAGTAATAATCTTATCAGAACTAATCATAAATTCGTCTTGACGAGATACATTTAGTAACCAGGGTTCTAATGTTCCGTCATCCTTTAACAAGAAAGGATTGGTCATTTTACAATCGGGTTCTCCGATGTCTGCCCCTACTTCATTAATCTGAGTTATCAGAATCTGACCCGTCGTCAGTAGTAGTGCTTTGATCGTTTTTTCCATGGTCTACGATGTCCTCGATGTACATTTCTTTTAGTTTGATGGTTGGTTCCACCATAGTCACAACCCAGTCAGAAGGAACAGGGATGGTCTCTTCGGCAGACAGTGGCATCCAAGGGAAGAGAGATACCTCATACCCAGCCTTGCGCCCACGTCCCTCACTTACATCATCAAGAACGTTAGGATCACGCATCTTGATCACGCAAGGTTTGTTGAGATAATATCCAACCACTCGTCGGTCTTCACCTTCTCCATATCCCATCTCTGCCACACTGGCAATCATGTCTTCACCTGATTTCAAGAGCAGTAATTTGATAGTCATAAGTCAGTTTTTCTTCATTTCTATTCTACCAAGAAAAAAGAGGGGCGTCAACTGGATTGTGCCAGTTGCCCCTCTGCGGCGACGATATTCAATAGTATTTAGAACCAGTCTTTCCTCTGATGATGAGTGGGAACAATTCTACCGAGTGTGATACTCAGCAACCCATCCTCAAATTCAACTGATCTAACTTCCGTCTCGTCACTGAGGGTCCATGATCTAGTGAATGATCTTTGAGCCACTCCTCTATGGACGTATTCTGTTCCAGTTTCTCCATCTTCTCTTTGCCCTTCGACAAAGAGTTTTCCGTCTTGCGTGTAGACATTTACTTGCTTTTTCTTAAATCCTGCTAGTGCTAGTTCCAGTCTAGACTCAACATTACTGACTGTCACTAAGTTGTATGGAGGATAGCTAGCAGTTGTTTCGTGAAGATCAAACACCCTGCTAAGGTAATCATCCATACCAATACTATTCCTATTTATCTTCTCAAGCAACTTTGGTAAATCGGCTGCATGAAACTTCTGTAGGTTTCCCATCTTTACTTCTCCTTTGAAAGCGAGATTTGATTGTGTGGACCCCGAAGGCATCCATACTTATTTATAACATAAAAACAAAAAAAGAGGAACGGTATTTACCGAACCTCTTTATAGGGTTTCCGACTTTTGTAGAGACCGCACGAAAGGTCTCAGTCTTATTTATCAACAATCCTCAATCTGAATCAGACGGTGAGATCTACGGAGAGTCTCATGAGTTTCGTCATTCATTTGAGGAATAACACCTATCACTTTCCAGGGACGTTTGGTGGGAGGTTTGAGATCGATATTGAATCCAGTAGCAGATGCAGTGCGATTTACGATCTCAAAACATTCTTGATATCGCATTTCAATAAATGCCATGAAATCTTTGTACCCCATTTTGATTTTAGAGGGGACTTTCTTTGTGGTATAAAGCACCACATAACAATCTTCGGGGACTTCTTTTGCAATCATACCCCAAAGACGACCCTGATTGGTATTGCTAGGGGCAGCATACACGAAGACTCGTTTCTTTCCAAGTCTAACTTCATCTTCCAGTGCAGCATCTTGAGGCATGTCTGGAGACTTTTTCAAATATGCAAGAACATCGGCACGATCAGGAATCCAAACCGCACGTTGTCCGCCCAGAACAGCATCATAGACTGCTTCTACTAAGTTAGCAACTTCATCTTGTTTGATAAAACGCAGTGCTTCAAATTCATTAAAGAGCAAATCTGCAATTGCAGTTTTATCATGCTCAACACCACCATCAGTAACGGCAGCAACGCTAGCTTCAAACAGGTCACCGGTTTTAGTGGGGCGACTGATGAGGTCATCGTTACCAACAATAGCTTCAGAAAGAGACTGAACAAAAGCAGTTTTAGGATCTTGTTCATCAGGATAGGCAAAGACTGCGACCACGATGAAAGTGCATCCTGCAAGCATCGCAGCACGGATGCGAGTGCGACCATCTTTTACCTTAAATGTAGTATCAACAATAGGAGGGAATGGATCATAGCTCCATCCCTTTGTGTTGAAAGAATATGCAATACCTCTATCAGTATTGCTACGATTACCATCTTCACGAATAGCAAGGTTGATCAACTCTTCGTGAAAGAGATCACCGCCAAACTTATTAAGATCAAGGAAAGCGAACCGAATAAACGTTCCTCGTTTGGAGTGACTCTGAATTTCTTCTTTAGACCATCGATTTTCATACTTGTTCAGATCGATGTCTTGTTTTTGGGGACCAAATCCCTTTCTGACTTTAACAGCCATGTGCGTCTCCTGCTGGGTAGCAATTAATAGTGAAGTCTTGTCCGCTGCAAGCGAGTGCTTCACCTATGTACTTGGATATTATACAGGTTGATCAGTAATCTTGTCAAGGGCCAATCTGTCTCCAAGAACCAGAACCATCAGATCCAACGTCCTCTGATGGGGTCTTTGTTTCCAACCATACCAAGGTTTTTTCTTCCCATCATCATATGGTGGAGTCTGACCAACATGATAGTATTGATCATCGGTGATATCATAAATTTTTTCATTAGTAGTATCAACTAACCACCAGTGTGCTTCATCATGATAATCAATTGCAGTTCTCTGCTCAAGGACATTCGTATCCATCAGATAAAACAGGGCTTGTGAGGAATGGTAGCAGTGGCCAAACATGGGGTTGGTCAAATTCTCCTCACGGTATTTCTTACTAACCATTTCTGGTTTTAGGTTGCTAACAATAAGTCCCATGACCGATTCGATCTCAGTCATGGGATATGGATTATAAGTTAATGTTCTGGTCTGAAATATCTCTTTGTCTTTATAACGATGACGTTCAATAGTTTTCATTCACTTTCTTGTTGCTTACCTTTTTTTCCTATATTATACTTTTGCTCCAGAATCCAATCCGACTTATCCTTATAAGCCAGAACTTTGATTTGATTTAGTGGAGCGATGTCGAGAACTGATTCTTCTTTTACGATGGAGATTAATCCCCAGTCAGCAAGAAGACGTGCAATACGATTGCGTCTCTGTACATCGTTAACAGTAAGGTTAGCATGTTTTCCATCCAGTGCAAAGAGCTCTTTGAAGTGGACGATGTAGTATAAACCTTGCTTATGCAAGATATGACAAGACTGATAGAGTTTCTTTTCCTTACGTGATGCAACTCCGATGCGTGTCAGTGTCTCACGAACTTTTAGGAAGTCATCAGGTTCACTTAGAAGCACCTGCACCATTTGATCTTGTGACCACTGTACCGTTGGTTCAACCATAGTACTCATTTCATTCCTCCAGTATCAAGTCGTTGTTTAATAAAAGTAATCTGTTCTTGTGTAAGAATTTTCAGAGCCTGAGATGCCTTCTCATTACTATAACCATAGTATTGTTTGACACATTCTAAATCCTGGACTTTATCCTTTCGGAGCCAAGGAGAGAACCTCTTTCGTTTCCTCAGACTATTTAGATAAAACGAATATTGCATATCTTTATCAAGAAAGTTATACTTATTCATTTCATTTGCATACATCACACAGTCCATGTGACCAGATAAACAACGATTGATAATATATGGAGGATATTGTTTAACGATATCTGGGTCGTCTTTAATAAGATTTTCCTTATTAAAGTTTATTGAATTTAACCAGTCTTTGAGTTCCATTATCTAATAATTTGAATTTCATCATCGTCAGTCCAGAGTTCGACCTTTGTTCTGAATCTTTCTTCTGCCTTAAGTTTTTCATATCTCTTGGTCGCTTTCTTCTTCCACCAGACAATAATATTCTCAAGGTAGAACTTGTCCCAATTAGGACCACGAACCAATTCATCTTGATTACCAAGAATTACTTCTTTGACATTTGAATATCCATATTCGCAAAAGTAAGTTCTCTTCTTCTGAGTGAGAGACAGTGCGGTTTCTATCACTGAATTGAACTGCTCCAGTTTCTCATCCATCCCATATTCCTTTAGAGAATTACGAGTGATAGAGATCATCTTTGTTTGACGCTTCATCTTCTTGGATGATGCTTTCTTGTCAGTCAAAGGTTGGTTGTTATTCCACACAGTAAACCGATCATGAAGACGATGGAATGCCTCATCATGGAGCAAAGGCAGGAACTTACTCTCAGTCAGTCCCTTATACCTCATGAATGGTTTAAGGCCATCATACTGTGAGGCATCGGTGGTAGACCCGTAGAGAGACGTGGTTTCAAACAGGGCGATGTCCTTCTCAAAGACCTGGTTCAGCGTCTCACGGGCATAGTGTGAGCAGCACAATAACGCAAGGAGTTTACCTCCAAGGTAATTGTATCCAAAGGGTTGAGATGGCACGATCACAAATCCCATGGCTGCATGGCGATTAAAGATTGAAAGGTTAGGTGCTTGACCCAACCAGATATTTCTTGGTTTGGAGTTGATAGTAGGAGATCCAAAACGAATAAACCCAAGACAAGTTTGAGTTTTCTTCTCAAAGACCATCCAACGCAGTTCTCTGCCAGGAATGTTGCTCTCATTATTATGAGAAGATACTGCTCTCAAAAGATTGCCATAGTGTTCTTGTGGCAGAGAGTGTTGAAAGCGGGCACCAACAAACTTGATATCAAACTCCATCTCTTGCGGATGAATGTCCTCGTTAAAGAACTCATCATGAAGTGGTGCAAGAGAACTTGTAGACTTGATTACTTCTTTTTTCACAAAACGCAGATAGTCCTCAATATTTCCCATCTGAGAGAAATACTTGATGAATTCATCTGCGGCCCAAACGGCATCATCATTAGATATGATCATCAATAAAATTTAGATTCATTATCAGGGGTTGTATGAAGAAGAACTCCATCAACTTTATTAAGTAGTTCTTGCATACCACTATACATGTAACGATATCCAGTGCCAACATATAGTTGACCTAAAACAACTGACACAGTGGCAGTACCCCAGAAAATGTAGTACCACTTAGATTTAACTTGTGCTTTTACTTTTTGGTTTTTCATAATCAGACAATCAGTTTTTTCTTATCAGGTGTAATTAACTTGCTACCAAACATTTCATTATAGCGTTTGGCCACATCTTCTTGCACAGGAGCAATATAAACGACATGGTGTTTAGACACTGTAATCTCTGGATTTTCCTGATCAATCACAGTGGCCCATGGTGCAAATCCCACACCAGTATTTGTAGGAAGAACAACTAAACCATTCTGAACGGTTATAGTATCATCAGTTTCAGAAACAAGTTCTGCAACCACTTCTTCACCAGTAGTAATACGAAACAGTTTTACATTAATCATTTGAATTCACACTCCACCATAATTTCAGTTAGACAAGCAAGCATATTTATTTCTTGATCCGCCACAAACGCCATTTGATACTGATACTTAGCAAGAGTAAGCACAGCAGCAGGAATACTATTCGGAACCATGGAATCATAACAAGCATCGTAAATACGACGCAGTAGGACAGAAGTATCGTTGTCCAGGTTATTGACAACCCATTTACGTACTTCGGGAAAATCTTTCTCCTTAAGTTTCTTAACCAGGTCATTTACTTTTACATCACTAAAGGTTGCAAGAATACCAGAGTCAATTTTACCACTGACAGAGTAGCGTTGGCATTCATTCAGAACACGTCGCCAATCAGGGAAGTGTTTGTTGATTAATTCTACCAGGACCTTGTTATCATATTCAATAGATTCTGTAGCCAAGATTTCTTGGAGTCTTTTGAAGAAGAGGGCGGCAAGTTGAGGTTTGCTTTTGGAGTTGGTTGAAAAATCAATACAGGCGCATCTGCTGTGGAGAGGTTCGATAATTTTGTTTTTGAAATTGCAGGTAAAGATGAATCTGCAGTTTCCAGAAAACTCCTCTGTAAACGCCCTAAGTAAGAGTTGTACGTCGTTTGTTGTGTTATCAGCCTCATCGATGATGATGACTTTGTGTTTGCCAGTTGCTTGAAGTGAGACGGTCGAAGCGAAATTCTTTGCAGTATTTCTGACCGTATCAAGAAAGCGTCCCTCATCGGATCCGTTGATGACATATACATCTACCCCTAGTTGGTTACAGAGTGCTTTAGCGACAGTTGTTTTACCACACCCTGCAGGACCTGCGAGCAGCATGTTAGGTATCTCACCTTTATCTAGGAAGTCTAGGAAAGTCTTCTTAATATTTGTTGGTAAAATACAATCTTCAATAGTTTTGGGGCGATATTTTTCTACCCACAAAAATTCATTACGCATAATCATTCCAAAGGTCGAACAAATTCATGAGACACAATATCAGTTGCCTTCAATTGTTCTTTCATATATTCTACACCATTTTCAGGTATAGCAGTATCCCCACAAGTAAAGACATCACAAACTGCCATGCCATTCTCTGGCCAAGTATGGATGCTGAGATGACTCTCAGCAAGCATAGCAATTCCAGTTACACCTTGTGGTTCAAACTTATGTACTGTCAAATCAAGCAGTGTTGATTTGCATTCTTTTGATGCTCTGAACAAAACCATTCGTATAAACTCTTTATCATCAAGTAAATCAAATGGACATCCTTTCAAGGTAAAAAGAATATGTTTCATTACACCCACTCAGGTTTACGATCTGGGATACGAAGATAATTATCACATACCCATGGTTTAGATGCAATATACATCTTATATTTTTCAAAGATGGATATTGAAGTATCTAACTTGAACTCATCAGGTCCTGCAAAGACAAAGGGTGTTGTATCCTTTCCACTGCGACCTTGAGGGTCTGCGGTAGGAAGTATCTCCTTTGCTGCTAGAAGCGTCTTCTGGCAAGTGTGAACCTTACCATAACGAGCAGTATACTCATCACACATAGCAAGTCCATGAGCAAGAAGCCACTGCCAGTTAATCACAAACTCATTTGCCCAGATAGTGCAAGGGTGATTACGAAAAGCACCCTTCTCAGTAGCATAGGGAGTACCATCTGCTCTAGGAAGAGTGCCGAAGTTATGACCCCACTTGTCAGAGCATACAATAGCAAGCATCTGACAGGTCTCTAGGGGCATCTTGACGATGTGCTTGTCAGGGAGAACCCTGGCAGACTCCCAAGGACTGGGAGAGGTCACAAAGATGTTCATCCGAAAGTAGAATCAGGCTCTAGAGCAATATAATAAGTCAGATCATGGTTCTTAGAGGTAAATCGTGACAAAAGTTTTTGTGACACGACCACTTCATAAGTTCCAGGAAGGACTTTGATGTTCTCAACTTTGAAGTTGAAAGAGAATGTTGCTTCAGTCTCACCAACGACTACAGCATAGTCATTAGAGGTATCATTCTTCTTGTCGCGAACAACAAGTTTAACAACACCATTATCACCAACAGCAGAAAGATCTGGCAATTGGTACACAGCCGATGCCTTAAGCAATTTCTCCAATTGATCGGTGCTCACTTCAAAGCAAACATCTTCAGAAGGGAGAGTAATGTCTTTCTCAGGAGGAGTAACAATCACGTTAGGATCTGCAAAGAAATACTTAGAACGTGATTTACCTTCACGGATCATCACATATCCATCATTTTGGAAGTCAAGTTCAGGACTAGAGTGCAGACTCAAACCATTAAGGAATTGGTTAAGATCATAGATACCAAAATCCTTCATGAACTCTTCAGTAACAGTTGCCTCTGCAAGGATGTTTTTCATCACACTAATAGTGCGAAGTTTACTACCCTCCTTAAAGAGAATCGATTGGTTGATCGAAGAAAAGTTCTTCAGGACAGAGATAGTTTTATCGGACAGTTTCATAGTATTAGAAGGTCTCAGTTTCACTGGGGGTAGGTTTCACGTTGTGCATTCTTATCGTTGAAATGCATCAGAAGCACAGCATAATGCAGAATCTTCATAATGTCACGACGTGCAGTGCCTTTCTTATCGTAACGAGAGGCATACTTGAGGATGTTGCTGCGACAGAATGCCTCACCATCACCACAAGCTTCAATAAGATCCAAGGTTTGAATCTTATCATCTCCAGCAGAATAGTGCTGGTCATATGTTCTAGTGATATAGTCTTTCAGTTCTTTAATAATTACATCTTCACTATACTTCTGTCTATTATTAGATTCGGATTTTTTATCCATAGTTAGATCAAAGGTAATGTGGTCTTCGCCACCAAGGGAGAGATAATCCATAGGAACTGATTGAGCAGCACCAAAGGTAATCGTATCAGATCCTGATCCCATACAAATGGTATCTTGAGCTGCCATCGGATTACCAGTCAAACTAAATCCATCCTCTTCCCAAAAACTTTGATCTTCTACAAATGGGTTTTCTCTGTTTGGATCATTACGATCATAATCATAATAATACTTTGAATGTTCAGTCATCGTATCGTAAAGTAGACTCCAAGAGTTCGTCATAATTATATCAAATTGTAGGGGTTTCGTCAACGGGCATCACGAAGTCTGCGTCAACTTTATCATACAATTCAAGGAATGCTTGTTTTGTCTCATCATCAAAACGATTTACACAAACTTGAATTGCCTTTGCCTTGTCTCCAAAAATACTGTATGCCTTCACGATATGGACCAAACGACGGGTGCTGATGATCTCCTCAATACCACCATCATAGAAGGTCTTGCGGATGATGTCAGCCCAGTCAGAGAGACGCTTACAGAAATCTGCATCCTCACAAATCTTACCAAGGATCTTCTGTTCTGTGACAGCAGCAGGATACTCTTGCTCAAAGGTCACAGGGAATCGCTCAAGGAATGCTTCGTTGAGCACGTTAGTTCCGATGAATCTTCCATCGTCGGAACCTTTACCTTTGGTATTTGCGGTTGCGAATACTTGGAAACCTTCTGCGGGAGTAACCCATTTGCCAATCTTCTTGAGGAAAACTCCTTTTCCTTCGAGAATAGATTGAAGACAGAGAATTTTGTTTGAGGCAAGGTCGATCTCATCAAGGAGCAGCACAGCACCCCGTTGCAGTGCTTCGATAACTGGTCCGTTGTGCCAAACGGTTTCTCCACCAACAAGACGGAAACCGCCAATAAGATCATCTTCATCGGTTTCTACTGTAATGTTGACTCGGATAAGTTCTCTACCCAATTGAGCACATGCTTGCTCCACAGAGAACGTCTTACCATTACCTGAAAGACCCGTAATGAACGTAGGATAAAATAGATTGGACTTAATAATCTTTTTAACATCAGCGAAGTTACCAAAGCTGACGAAGGTATCATCTTTTGCAGGAATAAGGTTTTGTTCAACGGCAGGCATAGCAGTTGGTGCCTGATAGGTTTGCTCTAGTTTTTCTTGTACGGTCAAGTTCCACTTTCCACGACTAGTTTTGTAATCAGTAAGTTTGTTGGTGACAGTTTGATAGTTCGCACCATTCATAGCACACCAGGCACGAATATCAGCAGCAGCAACAGACTCACCATACAATCCCTGAAGGGAAGTGCGAATGAACTCAGGTGAGAGGGACATGTGGTTTGTTTGAACTGAAGTTATTATAAACGAAAAAGGGAGGTCTCAAACCCCCCGCGTGTCACTTTCCAGACTGTCCATACTTGTATCGCATGGCTTGGAGTAGATATGCCTGACCAAGAGATCTAGGACCATCCTCAAGGATTTTAATCACCTTAGGGTCCTTTTCAGATGCCTTTGCAATTTCTCTCCAATTTTCTTTTGTCATGCTACTAGAGAAATAAATTCACCAAGAACCTTCTTATTTAGTTTCTTAGTCTTAAGAGACTTGATGAATGCAGACTTAATCTTTGCTTTGGTTGCACCATCATCAACTTCAAAGTCTGCATCTTGAGATAGAGAAGCAGCAGATATCGCAAAGTATGCATGATAACCAGAGGTCTTAATAATACAACTCCTCTGCTTTTTCCATTCACTTTGAATCTTACGGAACTCATTAGAATTCTGATCATAATACAATTTCATGAAATGGTTTGCATCGCGACCCTCAAGAACACGAATACCCACAAAATTTACAGACGGAAAGTTATCACGTAGATTCTGTAGCATCAAGTCAGAGAATCCGTGATAACCATAGGGAACCTGGTAGGTATTGCCAGTCTTACGATCCCGAAGGAAAGTAACACCACCAGACAACTGACGAGTTCCCATGTAAGGTTCATCTTCCCAACGACGCTGTACTTCAACATGGCGACAAAGATGATTTGCTTCACCATCGGTCAAGGCAATACACTGAACCTTCTGCAGTTTGTTCTGCTTCTGGAACTGAGGAAGGATCTGGTGAAGACACACAAATGCTTCATTTAGAGGAGTGCCAGACAGACCCAAACGAGTAGGAACAGAATAAGGAGATCCGTAGAAATTACTGAAGGATTTTGCAATACGCCAGATGTTAATCAACTGATGTTCTAGTTGCTTACCATTTGTTTTGCTGGTCAGAAGATTCATCATAGAGAACTGCTCATGAACAGCAAGGAGATTTTCTTTCTTCACATAAGAAGAAGTCCAGTCTGCAGATTTCACAAGTTCATTAGTTTCATAATTGATTTCAGGTTTCTTCCACTCATTCGTGAAAGCATACACCTCAAAAGGAATGGAGACTTTCTTACAGAACCAGATCAGATTATAGAGTTGCTTGATTGTGTCAAGCATCACACGGCTCATAGAACCACTCCAGTCAAGAACAAAGATCAGTCCATGGTTCTTACCATCAGGAATCACAGAGACTTTCCTGAATAGATCTTCGTTGTACTTGTAGGTATGCAGTTTAGAAGTATCAAGAATGCCTGTACGAGCAGTGGTAGCACGGGCATAGGAATCTGCTGCCTTGCGACACTCAAACTCTTTCACCAGATAGTTAACTTCTTTCTGTGCATTACGTTTGAACTTAACAAACTCTTCATCAGCTATCTCAAAAATACCTAGAGAACAGTTATTCTTCTGATGATTAAACCAAGCATCAATATCTTTATGGATATCATCGTTCTTGGCAATAATATACTTCAGATCAACTTTAGGGATCTCCACGTATACATTCTCACGACTATCAGTGTCTACAAGATCTTGCAGATTTGATTCTAGAGCATCAGCAGTCTGCACCTCTGGTTCATCTTTAAGAGGAGCACCAGTCTCTCTACGTGCTGCTTCCTCAAGCATCTCCTCATGAGTCATAAAGTCACCAGCACCCTCTCCAGCAGATTCCTGCTGCTCCTGTACTGGTTCATTTGCAGGTTGTTCAGATTCACCACCCATCTCATTAGGTGGCATAGGCATATCAGTTACTTTCTCTTCTTTTTCTTTCTTACAATAAAGATATAATTCTTCAGCAACTCTTAACGCATCATCAAATGTTTCTACATCTGCGATTTTCTGAATCAATACTTTCTCTTCAGAATCAAAAGAAATATCTACAAAATTACCGACCTTAAAGTATAGATTTGCACGATCAGCAAGATTAAGATCAGCAATACTGCTGTCAGATATAGAGAAAAAGTCTTCTGCTTGTAATTCCTTGTACCCATGGTAGAAAGTTTTTGCTAGTCCGGCATATTTGCGCTTCATCAGTTTCTCAATTCGCGCATCCTCAACCACGTTCACAAACTGGGGAGGAACTGCAACCTTCTCTAACCAGTTCTCATCAGGAGTAAAGAGTGCATGGCCAACCTCATGTCCCACCAGCAGGTCATAGACGGTGTTGCTTGCCTTCTCCCACATAGGAAGGGTCAGGACACGGGTGTGGACGTTGAAGCAAGCGGTCTGCACTTGCTTGTGCTCCACGATCAAGTCTTCAGTAGCAAGCAGTTTAGCAAGTTGGGATTTGATTTCGTGCTTGACTGCCATGGTGGTTTCTCTTGTATGTACCCATAATACTAAACCCCCACCTTTCGGTGAGGGCCCTCAGTGACAGTTTCTTAAGTGTCTATGGTTGGTTATGAAAGAATGCTCCTACAAACTCGTTTACAGGTAGACTGATCATCATCACACTCAATTAAACAGTTATAGTAATCGTTTAAAACATCTGATTCATCCATCGCTTTGTCTAATGTATGATTCAACCGTTCAACGCTTAGTTTCCAACCCGCTAATTGATTGTGTGAAATGAGATTGTGCATAATGTCTCCTAATAATACAATCGAGAAATAACAACGAGACTTTCGTTACATAAGATTCTCTCTCAATTCTATATTATATAGTCAGCGTATGCTAACTTAATGAAGTTAGCGTTATATTTAATATGTTTTATCTATTTTGATACAATACTTCAAAGTCTTTATTATAGGCACCTCTAATATTTACCTCCAAAGCAGGAGACATCTTTAATTTATTTCCTTCATCATGAGATTTTGGATACTCTACCTTATCATCAAACTTTAAATTAATGCCGATGATATCACTTAACCAAACAGCAAACTCATCTCCAATCTTATTTTCAAATTTCCAAATGTGAGTTTGATTGCTCAAGAAATCTACTTGTGGTCGATACCAATTCCATGATCCTTCAAAAGGAAGATTTTGTATCATCGACCCAAACAACATAGGATCTTCCATCTGCGATTGTATATCGTTACCGTATGTTCTCTTTAGATAAATTGAGCCAGAAATAAATCGAGTGAGAGGATTTCTAACAATAGAGAACTGAGGGGTATCTTCTTCTACATTCAAATACTTTTGATAATACTTGCGATGATAGTGTGCTATCTCAATATTATTCACAACAGACATCACGCCTAACCCAGTATCAAGGTGACTATCACCCCAATCAAACCCATTTTCTAACAGATTAGCTTCTACAAATCTTCCTGCTGTTCTAGGAATATGCGCGAAGAATATTTTCTTTCCCGTTTCCTTATGTACAAATGTCGGCATCAAACCATCCTACTAAATCCTTTCACCTTATCAAATCGAATCACATCTGCAAACTTATCGTGCAAAGATTCCTTATGAGAGATAACAAAGATATTCGCATCCTTGATAACGAACCGAATGATCTTTAAAAATTCTTCTGTTCCAAATCCGTCAAGAGAACTGTCAAACACTTCATCCATAATAAGTAGATTTGTATTTACAGAATTCTTCATCCGTGCCACTTCACGCCAAGTGAAGAGTAGGGCCAGGTCGATTCTCATCTTCTCTCCCTCGCTGAAAGAAGAATAAGAAAAATTGTCGTGAATTGGGGACTGGACGGTTTCGTTAAATTCCTCATCAAGAGAGAAGTTAATATAGAAGTCCATAAGTTGCAAGTACTTATTGACTTGCTGATTTATCAGCGGCAAATACTTCTTGATGATTTTAGATTTGACTCCACCGTCTTTAAGTAAACTATACGAAAAATCGTAATAGTTGATCGTGTCCTTACGTTGAACGAGTTCGTCGTATGTAGTTTTTAGATTATCCTTGAAGGTTGCTAACTTGTCATTCTCAGTAGTTCTATTTGCAAGGTTATCGGTAACTCTTTGAATTTCCGATTCCAGATCTCTGACCTGTCGTTGACATCCAGCGATCTTAATATTGTTTTGAGAAATGCCATGTGTTAGGGTAGTAATCTCCTTCGATAGAGTGGTGAATTGACGCTCTCGCTCTTCTTCCTTATTAATCGCCTGTTCCAGTTCTTTATAACCGGATTGCAACTCTTTTGCTTTATTTTGAGCGTCGGTAATTCTATTTATTCTGAAGGTCTCTTCAATCGCTTGATCACAGGTAGGACAAACCGTATTTTGTGTGAAGAATTTATGCTCCTTCGTAATCGTCGCTACCTTATTAGAGATCTTACCTTTCAGATTACCCAGTGTACGGAGTTTCTCTGTAGCTCCAGAATACTTTTCAAGTTTCTTTTCAAGAGAAATGAGTTCCTCATTCAGTCTCTCGCCATGATTCATCAAATTGTTCTCTTCATTCAAGATATAACCAATATTCTTTTCTTTGATGGCAATATCTTCCTGACTCTTATTCTCAATCTCTTCAATAAAGTTAGTTTGCATCTTAACTTTATCGCTCAAAGATTCTTTCTTAAGATCTAAAACTTTAATATCCTCTTTGACCTGACGAATCTTATCCTTCATCAGATTATTCATAGAGGAGAAGATACGAATATCAAGAAGATCCTCAATCACATCTCTACGATTTGTAGCAGTCAGTTGCATAAAAGGAACAAACGTGCTACTACCAAGAATTACAATTTGAGTAAAAGATTTATAGTTCATCTTGATGACGTTTTGCTCAAACCACTTCTGCTGATCAAGTGCAGCTGCAGACTGATCTAGAAGAGTGCCATCACGATGCACCTCAAAAACATTTGGTTTGATACCACGAACAACTTTCCAATCAGTATTCCCAATAGAAAACTCTACCTCAACAATACAGTCCTTCTCGTTGACTGAATTGACTAGTTGAGGTTTGTTGATTTTACGAAATGGTTTCCCAAACAGAGAAAAGGTGAGAGCATCAAGTAAAGTGCTCTTGCCAGCTCCATTAGTTCCAATAATCAGATTTGTTGGGTGTTGTGTAAATCCTATCTCAGTATACTGATTACCAGTGGATAGAAAATTTTTCCAACGAATTTTCTCAAATAAAATCATGTGTAGTTTCGGGAGGAATTACAAGATCGTTTTCAGTTATGATTGCATACTTATAGTCATGCAACTCGCAAGTTTTAATCATTATATCATCTTCAATTTCTATGACATGCATTTCTGGACTTCCACCGTCCTCCAACATCATAGCATACCTCATCGCATCGTCTTCGCCTTTGAACAAATATAAAATTTGATCACCTTCCTCATCAGTTACCGAATATGCGCCATCCGTTTCTTTTCCATAAATTGTTAAAATATACATCTCAAATCAACTCACATGCCTCTTGATAAGTTTGTCTCATAATATTTTGTACTCTAGACTTATCAAGTTCAATTTCTGCCTCCTCGATGTACCTATTCAAAATAGAGATAGTATCTTCAGATTCAAAAACTTCAAACTCTTCAGGATCGTTTAAATCAAAGTTTTCTACAATTTTAATATCTGCAGCTACATCAGTAATTTTATCAACAAACTTCTCAAAGTTCTTTGTATTAGTTTTTTTGCGAACAATAACCTTTACAATTTTATTTTCATACTCACTCGCATCAAAGAGTTGATGTGGAGTATCTTCGTAGTAGATATTGTAGAAGATGCGATAAGGATTATCTACGTGAAAATGTTCAAGAGTTTCTGTATCAAAGATGGAGAATCCTCTCCGATCATCGACATCGTTCCAGAACATCTCATAGGGATTGCCCAAGTAATAGATTCGTCCATCATCCGATCGAGTGTGATAGTGACCGGAGAAGACCTTCTCGAACTCTGAATATAGTTCGCTTGCATGACCATGATCCATGACGCACCCTCTATGAGCTCTAAATCCGTTGAGCTCAAGGTGCCCCATCGCACACTTGCAAGTTGAACCTTTAATGAGTTTAAAAGTGCTTTCTTCATTTTCTTTATTGATCCACGGAATAAACAATACCTTCAGTTTATCCAGTTTAACTTCAACAGTTTCAGAGTAAACAATTACATTACTATATTCACGAAGCAGAAGATCAACTGCATTTACTTCATTAGTATTTTTGTAATATGCTGTATGATTACCTACAATAGTATGGATTTTAATGCCCATACTTTTAAGGCGATCATAATAATTATCTTTTGCCCATGCTAGAGCAGAAAAATCAATACCTTTACGACTGTCAAAAGTATCACCCATATCAACGATGGTAGTGATGCCATTCTCTTCTAGATATGGAAAAAAGACATCATTATAAAACTTTAGAAAGTAATCATGAAACAACTTTGAATTCTTACGAGCCCCAAAGTGTTGATCGGTGATGATTGCAATTTTCATTCGTAAAGATGAGAAAGGTGAGGCATACAAATTACAAAGTTTGAGGACAACGTTATTCTTTTGTGTTCAAACTTATGTATTGGAACATGATGATGAATGTGAGAAGGAAACAAAACATATTTACCTTCTTCTGGTTCTACCTTTTCGTTGAAATCAGAAAAGACGAGTGGAGAATCGTACCATTTTGCCTTTAAAAAATATACTAAAGAAATTGAATTTGGAATGTGATGATGGGATTGTGCATAATCACCTTTAGTGTATACATTTCCCCAAAATTCATTTTGAACAACATTTGCTTTCTCTCCTTCTATTCCTAGAGGATTAAAATGTTTATCAACTTCTTTAGTAATAAATTTTTTAAAATTTATCACCTCAGGGTGATCTGGTAGATAATTCCAAACGGTATGAATCGTAGCTTTGACATTAGTATGTCCTACTGTGATTGTTTCGTTTTCTAGTATTGGTTTTAATTCTTCAGCAAAACTTTTTGCATCAGGGTAATTACCAACTACAACGTCGCAGTAAGACCTTACTTTCATTAACCACGCAGTTTGGAATGAACGTTATCTTTGATTTGATTGTAGTCGGAATAGTTTGATCCGTCAAGGGTATTGTTATCATCAAACACCTCACTGTACCCAGACTTTTCAATAATCTTATTCTTGATTTCTAACTGTCTTTTCTCTCGCTGAATACGACGCAGAAAAGCGTAATGAATAATCTGAGTGAAATACGCAAAGGGATTCTGGGATTTCTCTGGGTTAAAGTTATGTATGTACTGAACACAGTTCTCAATTCCGTCAGAGATCATGTCCTCTTTGAACATGTAGTTGACGAAGTTTGGTTTGAATGATAGATGATTTGCAATCTTCAAGAAACACTCACCAATATAGCGTGGAATTGGTGGTTTTGTATCCCATCTTGTAGCACGATCAGCTTTCTCAGGAATTCTACCATACTTCTTAATGAATGCATTTTCAACATCATTACGATATTCAATCAGTGCGGCGAGAAATTCCTTATTGTTAACGTAGTGTTCAGACCTTTTTCGTTTGGTCATATTTGGTATCATAAGTTTATCTCATAATATGTATAGATTATATCACCTTAATGCTAAAGTGACAAGAGGACTTGACACATTTCAAATACCAGATAGAATACCTTTGTGGGGTTTGATAAGGAGGCTATATTACTCTTGAGTTTTGTTATAGATCTTCTCTAGGATTTCTTTTACATCATTTACATTTCCTAGACGACCCATCTTACGATCGATGATTGATTGATTTGTTGAGTTTTTATTAGATTCAGATGATCGAATGTAATCTTGGTACATCATAATCATATCAATATCAGATGATTCTGATAGAGTAAGTACGTCAGATAGATTAACAATAAACATATCATCAGTGGTTGTCTTTAACCATGGTTCAATTTTGTATCCTACTACTCCCATTCTTCCTTTAATTTCATTTACGATGATAGGATGAGAAACCAAAAGCATGGTTCTATCCTCCTCTTCGGAAGCAGCTATTTTGGCAAAGATTTCTTCACCTGATTTTAATTTAACTGTGCAGTAAAAATCGTCTTCTATCATATCTTTAATTGAATAGTGATTATTTCATAGTTAAAGTTTTCTTCATTATATGTTTTAATTCTTTCTATAAAATGATTGAGTGTGTAGTTTCTTCTGTTTTTTGTAGAGCAATCATCTGATATATCGTACAGAGTTGCTTTTACTTTATCTTTTCCTTTTCTAAGAACTCGTCCAATACTTTGAAGATTGCGGATTCTGGACTTACTTGGAGAGGCAAAGATAACATTATGGAGTTTTTTAATATTGATACCTGTACTAAAAGTTCCATAGGAGGCAACGATGATAGCGTTGTTTTCTCGTTCTGTAATCTCTCTTACTAATTCCCTCTCTTCTGCATCTATGCCACCATGTACAAAAAATACCTTACGGTCATCTCGCTTGTCTTTATTTATCTGATCGTAGAGTACCTGTCCATGAGCTTCAACTCTTGCATAAAGGATAAGTGAATTGCCTTTTAGATCTAATGCAAGATTTTTAATAAACCTATTACGTTGTTCGTGAGAGATAAGATATTCAATCTCATCGTTGTATGTTTCAAACGTCTGTGGCGCATGTTTAAGAACAAGGCACTGAATATCTAACTGAGATAAATGTCCCTGTCTCATCAACTCATCAGTTCTTGTTACTTTATATGATGGTCCAAACAGTCCCTCTAACACCCACTTGTGCGTCTGTGTGCCATCTAAAGTTCCAGTAAATCCAAATCTATACTTTGCATGATGCAACTTGGTCATGATCTGTATTAGTGACTTAGACTTGAATAAATGTGCTTCATCACCGATCACAACTTCAAATCTTTCAAACCAACTTCTTTCTAACTTATAGATAGATTGCCATGTTGTTATGACAATTGGACGAGTATCATTCTTCTCACGACCACTATAGATTTTATGGCAGTGGGTCTCAACGTCCCAGCCATATTCCTCAAAGTCCTTATACATCTGCTCTACCAGACTGGTCGTGGGAACAACTACCAGAATATTTTTCCCATGCTCAGCGTAATATCTTGCTAATGAATAAATCATCAGAGATTTGCCTGACGCAGTGGGAGATATCAATAGTCTTCGGTTGTGTTTTAGAGCATCGAATACTCCCTCGACTTGGTATTGTCGTGGCTCGTGGACCGAAATAGATTTTATATAATCCTTTACTCCCTCAAAAGAAATAAATTCATTCTCCTCATAAGGAGTTCCGTAGAATTTATTATCTTCAAACTTGTAACTGTATCCGTAGTTCTCACAGAAAGATACAATCTTATCTAACAGACCGACATAGATTTGCTTGGAACGCATATCAAAGAGATGTATCTCTCCGTTCCAGTTTCTACCACGATACTGTGGCATAAATTTTGCATTAGGAACCTCAAACTTAAAGTGATCTCTAAGTTCATATTCTATATGAGGTTCAGTATTAATTTTAAGAAATACTTCGTTGGATTTTGATATAACAAGATTTACACTAGTGTCAATCACGTAGATCCATTCATCTACGAATATTTATTACATATTGCTAAACCTATGTTCTAGCATGATTCTATAGAAGTGATCACGCATAGCAAATAAATCTTCTTGCTCATGTGGAGGACCACCGGACCATTTTTGACAGGCCTGCGATAACCCAGTATGGATAATACGAACTGCTTGAATTGGCAGTTCTAATTGATAATACTGCTCTTCGTTTTCCATCTGATTATTTAGTGTTTTGTATCCATGTTTTGAAACTTGATAAATCCCACTGACCATATTTTTCAGGAACAGATTCATTATCTATCAAAGACCATACAGATTCCATAGATCTATTGCTACACACGTTGACTAATGCATCAAATAAAGTATCATCAAACTCTAATGAGGTTGCATAGTCCCAAAAAGGGGTGTTATATTTAGATCCAGACTGATACAACCATAGTAAATAATTTTGGATTTTAATTATGTACGAAAATATTTCATCATACGTTTGCTTCTTAGACATTCCTCCTAACATATAACTCAAATATCTGTTAGTTGCCTGTACATATGCTGGATTTGAGTTTGCTTCTAAAGGTTCTATAAACATTAATTTATTACCATTTAAAAAAATTCTATCGTCAATTATAAATTGATTGGATATGTAATTTGAAAAATTTAAATTATCAGTAGAATCAATTCCAAATATATCTCTAAAGTTTTCTCTTGCTTGCTCTACTGTTGTTATATCTTTATTGAAGAGATATCCATGAGAAACAGAATCTATATTTGGAATTCTGAAACACCATCCATCTGGAGTAGCAACACAATCTGTCCAGTGAAGGTTATCTTCTTTTTCAGATCTACCCAGCAATACAGAGTTAATCGGATTAGTTAGCGTGGTATAGTTATCGAAAGATGTTGGTTTACCAGAACAATCAATAATGTAATCCGAATCTACATCATTATAATCTTTTATATTTTTTTCTATTACTTTAAATTTGTTTGACGAAAGAATAAACTCTCTAAACTTATTTACATCATAGTGCGCTGCAGAATAACCCATACCAAAAGGATGAAAGAATTTGTCTTTCTTCTTTCCCCAGTTTTTATACATAATTCCATGCTTTATCGTGGCTTCAAATGGATTGTCTGCCCAATCAACATCAAAGACTGTAGATAATAAATTCATTATTCCAGGAACAGTTCCTTGCCCCACCTTCTCTGGCGGTACATTAGGATCATGAATAAGTTCTACTTCCCAATCAGGTCTATTAACAAATGCATAATATCCTTGAACTGCGGAGAGTAAACCAGCAGATCCTGCACCTATGATGGATAATTTTTTCATCCCAATCCTGAATTAAATCTCATAAACTCTATTGCGTTTTTGATTTGATATGTGCGATTAGTAATTTGTTTTAGAATACTTTCGATGTATACTAACATCGTATCATAGTAGTCTATTTTCAAACATACTGTAGACAATTTTTCGTCAGCGTCAAGATACTTTTGCATCGTATCTTTGTCACGAATTTTTTTGGGAAAAGGATTATCTATGTACACATCAGGGTCAGCTTTACCACTGAAGTATTCATATCGTTCGTGTCTGATATTCTTTCTTTGTTGCTCTGCTTTCTTTCTCATAAGAAAGATGGTATTATATAATTCAAAGTACTTCGCATGGAGAGTGGGAACATTCGTGGACTCTGTATGGAGGTTATCCATATCAATCTTAGAATCTTTTTCCCACATTCCTTGAAGTGCATCAAGGTCGATCATAAAGGATTGCCACTCATATCTATTATATCATAGATAGTATACTTGAAACTTACGTCTGCTGTAAAGTACTCGATATCTGTATCAGTTGCATCAAAAGTAACAGTTGATAGTGTATATGGAAATACATCTTTAAAAGTAACTTGAAATTTAGGAACAAGGTTATTGCTGAGGATTTGTAGTGTAGCATCTGAATAGATGTTTAATCCTTCTCTGGTGTATGCTCCACCAACATCACCCCTTCCAAGTCTTTGAAAATCTCTAATATCTTTTTCTGATTCTGGATAACCAAGTCCACGGATCCACTTTTGCAGTTCCATATAGTTTGTAAGATCCTCATCAACCAAGAATCTTAGTGTTAAATCTCCAAACTGAATCTTATCTCCAGGGACATCAACGTCCTTGAGGTAAGATGGTTGAACTGCAATACCAAGATCCAGAGATGGTATGTTTGCCTGATTACAGAAGAAAGCAACCCCTGGACTTCTCTTAAGAGCAAATTTAAATCCAGTGGGTGATAGAAAGTTCCTATTTAAAATAGGAGTTCCAAATCTAGTGTCAGATATACCGTCTCTAGCAGCCATAATTATTCACTAACAATAGTGGCGTTGGCAAAATGCTTCGGAGTGTAAGTTACACCATTCTTGGTAACAGTGGTTGCTTTATCCGCATTAGCATCTGCTTCGTTTACATAGACTTTTCTGTCATCGTACAGATCGGTCCAAGCATTACCACCCTTATAATATACATCACCAATAGTTGGATTCAAAACGCTTGAGGTTTTAATATGAAAAGGCATCTTACTTAGTTCTCTACATGCTTATTTAGACAAAAAAAGAGGGTCCGAAGACCCTCCAGTATAACCTTGTGAAAATGGATCACATAAGGTTCTTGACAGTAACGCGACGGTAGTAGCGGTTGCTGTTGCTCGTAAGAGCACCAGATCCCTGGGAAGTACCCTGTGCAAATGGGTTTGCGATGATACCGTAGCGGGTCTTGAATCCAATTTTTGGTTGGAAGCTGTTCTCGCCAACGGCACGAACCATCTGAAGGGGAACGTATGGGCAGTAGAACATACCTGCGTCGTAAGGTGAAGAACCTTTGTAACCAACAACGTAGTATTGGTTAGCAGCGACGTTTGCCGAATAAGGATCGATGTATACACGATACTTACCTTGGAGAACACCAGCGAAGGTGTTACCGGTGTCATCAACGTTCAGGTTAGCGTTGAGTGCAGGGGTGTAATCGAGCACACCAGCCATGGTCAGTGCAGACGCTACGTCAGCAGAACACATGATGATGTTGCCCTTCCCGCGACGAGTTCTTTGTGCGATTGCGTTCGCATCTCTCTCGATTTGGAAAAGAAGACCCTTGAACTTCTCAACAGACCAACGTCCGTTGGAGTCGATGTCCAGGTCAAACTCACCAGCAGTAGCGGTGTTAGCAGCAGCACCTGGTTCAGCAACCTTATAGATGGTTCTGATGACTTCTCTGTTGATTTCCGCAAGGATTTCAGTAGAGAGGATGTTAGCAAGTTCTGCTTCAGCGTTCAGACCGTGGATTGCCTTAAGGTCTTGTGCCAGTTCCAAGGAGTACTCTGCTTTGAGTGCTCTGGACTTAGCGGTTACAGTGACTTTCTCGATCGAGAATGCCATCTGGTTGAATGCGTTAGCACCTGTTCCGTCGAGTGATTCGGCGGAGTCGGTACGCATACCCTGACCGACGTTGTATGCAGTCTTATCTGCACTACCGGTTGGGTTAAGGACTGAAGGGTTAGTACCTGTCTGTGAAGTAGTACCTAAACCAGCAGCAGCACCACTGAAACCATTAGCATCATCAAGACCCTTAGGTTGTCCAGAGAATGCGGTATCTGCTTCATCGAAGAATGCTTCGGTGCCAGACTGGTTGGTGTAGCGGGAACGCATCGCGAAGATGAGTCCAGTAGGTCCACTCATAGGTTGGACGCCAGCCAGGTCATATGCGACCAAGTTAGGCATGGAGCGTCTGATCAAGGAGATCAGTACGGGGTCGAAACCAGCAACAGGTCCTGTTGCGGTTGCGGAACCGGTGAATCCACCGTTTCCTACTTGGTTGGTTGGTTGCTCAGTAAGCATTCCACCTTGCTCGAAGGAGGATTGCTCACGGAGGAATTTTTCTTGGTTTTCTAACAGGACTGCGGTCACTGCTCTCTTGTGATTGTCTTTGATTGAATCAAGACCCTCATGATTGAGGAGAGGTGCCCACTTTTCCTGCAGATGTTCAGATTGGAACATTTGCTTTAAAGGGTAATGTTTACGTTTGATTTAATGTTAAATTCAGTTGTTCTTGCTAAAAGAACCGAGAGTTCTCAGGTATGCAGCCATGGTATCAGAGTGAGACTCTGATCCAGAGTGATCTACACCCTCAGAGAGGGTTTCGGTCTTAGCAGCGGAAGACTCTTTCCTGGAGTTGAAATACGACTCCTTGAGTGTTTCCAGCTTTTCACGATATTGTGCTTCACTTTCAAACTCTACACTTTCGGAAAGTGAGGCGAGCTTCTCTTTCTGAGTCTGCGCTAGACCTTCAGAGACTTGATCCAGGATTCCATCAGCAGTTGCCTCTGAGAGACGACCGTTGAGGGAGATATTCTTCTCAATTTGCTCGTTGAGTTTTGTCTCCATATCATCTAATTTTTCTACCATGCTCTCAAGCACATCATACTTATCTTCAGGAATTGATACATAATGTTCTTCAAAAAGACCCTTCATTCCTTCAAGGAATGATTCGGTCATCTCAGTCTTGAGACCGGCTTCTACTGCGAGTGCGTTTTCTTCAAACCACTCGTCAGCAACATACTCAAGATAAGAATCAACACGTTCAGCGAGTGACTCTTTTGCTGCTTCGATTTCCTCAGCGAGCTTATCTTGGTATTGTGCTTCTAGTCCTTCTTTGACTTCAGCAACCTTTGCATTAATTGCTGCTTCAAAGATGGTTTTTGCTTTGTTTTTGAACTCTTCAGAGAGATCTTCGCCACCGAGGAGAGCGTTAACGTCCTCTTCGATGTCGTATTCTGCAGTTTTTTCTACGGATTCTTCCTCAGCGACAACATCTTCAGTGGAAACTTCTTCCTCTTCGATGGTCTCTTCGGTGGAGAGTTCTTCTTCTTCCTTCATACCTTTCATGGGGTCTGCAGCTTTTGCTCCTTTAGTTACTACATCCTTAACTTGCTTAAGGGTTCCTCCTGGAGTCTTCAGCTTAGCTGAATCATCATCGGGTTTGTAGTTTTCTGGGGTAGGACCACCAAGATCCTCCACACCTGCTAACTGAGTACCTGGATCTCCCATTTTAGGCATGGGATCGGCAGGTTTTGCCCCAGCATTAACAGCGGTGCGGGATTGCTGTGTCTTTACTTCCATTTCTTGTAATTTTTTGCCACGAGACATTTTAACTCTCCGTTTGTTTCCGTATTAAAACTATATTTATTTATAAAACTAAAGATTCGCAAGGAAATCATTAAATAAATTTAACTTTTTCTCGTCAAGTTGTTTCTGAGTTACAAGAGTGTTGATTTCTCTGTAAGTTTTTTCTACATACTTCTCACGAAGAATGCCTCCATCCCATACCCAATCCTTACCTTCCATAATGCCTTCAACGAAAGCATCAGGTGCAGAAGGATCAGCAACGATATCAGCAGCAGTTGCTAACATAAAATCGTCACCGACTATGTTAACACCCTCACGGGTCTGCTTTAATGAACCAATACCACGAGATGAAACACCGAGTTTTACGCCATCTTCTATCAAAGCAGATGCAATTTTACCCATAGGTGTATTTAAAATCTTTGCTTTTCCAACAAAGTTGGATCCACTCTCTTTCAGAGATACGATTTTATGGGAGACTCTATCGAGATTAACGGTAGGACCATCAGGATGACCAAGTTCACCGAGTGCTCTACCAGACTGAACATTCGACTCATTATAACGACCAACCTCACGGCGTAGAGTTTCCATAGGATACATACGACCATTACGGTTCTTGATGTTACCCTGAAGGAAAACTCCCTCAATATACATAGATTTCTTGCCGTTCTTTTGTTCGACAAGAAACTCTACTGATTCTATTTCTTCCCTGATAAGTTTCATTTGATTAACCTGTGAATCCTACTTTTGCAGCTCTTAAAGTTCCTGTACCATAACAAACATCGGTTGATTTTTTTTCAACATATTCAACAGTTCCATCTGGAACAGTTATAAAGTTAGTAGTGGCAGCACCAACAACGGTACATACTCCGATGGTTCCACTGCTCCCAGAAACATTAACAACTCTGATCACAGTTGCCTGTGTAAAAGAAGTTGCTGATCCCGCTACAGTTGGAACTGCAATCTCATTACCAAGTACTAATGCTCTGGTAGCCATTTTCTTATAAATTCCTAATATGAGTTATTTATAATTATCAGACACCATCTGTGGTTTCAATAGATTCATCATCAACTTCGATCTCGGTTTCGACTTCAATATCTTCTCCACCAAAAGAAGCATTAGCTACCATAGGGCGAAATGCATCAACTCTCTCAGCTGATTTTGCATAAAGAACATCTTTAAGTGCATCACTGATTTGAGATGGTGACTCATCCGCAATAATCATATCTAAAAGGTCATCCATTTAATTGTATAGTAAACAACTAGATATATTTATATTTCACCACCCTTGGGCATCTCTGGTGCTTCAGTCGAAGATCCATCAATATCAGGTTCCATTTGAGGTTTTCCTAAATCCATAGTTGCTGCATCCAAAGGTTGCCCAGTTTCAGGATCTACAGGTATACTTGGATCAGGAATGATACCTTTTTTGATTTCATCCTCAATCAATTTATCCTGTTCAATAATTTCCACATCAGTTTGACGCAGAATCTTACGGCGAACATAATCTTGTGAGTAATACTTACCAATATATGGTTCTGCAGTTGCAGCTAGAGTCAATCTTTCATTCATCAACTCTGCTTCTTTCAGTTCAGAGAAGTGATTATCATAAAGGAAATCATACTGAATATGCTCACTCATAACCTCCCAATCTTCAGGAGTAATTACATTCTTTAGGATCAATTGGGTCTTCAGCATGTCATTAAACATGTTGGAGAATCTCTTTCTTAAACGAGAAACAAACTTGGTAAACTTAAGTTCATCTCTTAAGATCTCAGAAGATCTCCCCAAGTTAAACCCACCTTCTCCATCCATTCTAGATGGAGGGACGTTAAGTGAACGGTAGAGTTTCTTTTTAAAATACTCAATATCAGTGATTTCGCCCAGGTTTTGTCCGCCAGGGAGAGTGGTGATTTCAGTTCCTCTTCCACCCTCACGCCTGGGAAGCCAGAAGTCTTCAAGCATCGCCATGGATTTTTTGTCATCACGGATTTCTCCTGTGTTTGCATCGTATACTAGTTTGTTGCGATAACGCATCATCACATCACGTAGATATTGCTCTGCCTTCATCTTAGGCAGATTACCAACATCGATGTAAAAGATTCTACGCTCTGGAGCACGGGACAATCTATAGATGACCAGTGAATCCTCAATCATTCTAAGTTGATTGATGGATTTAATGGCTTTATGAAGATACGAAAGCGTTGATCCTTTGTTACGATCTACAAGACCAGATGTACAATACGTGATTGCATCTCTTGCAATTTTAATTCCTTGACTTGCACCGGTTGCTGATGGGTTGCCAGTTGGATATTGAGATTTTGGATTATAGATGAAATATTCTTCGATCTCAGGAAAGTCATAATCCATAGGATCATTACTTCTAAGATTTACTAATTGATTATTTTTTCCATCGTTTGGTTTCTTCTTTTGCTGCCTTACATAACGCATCTTCATAGCGTCAATATAACGCAACTCTTGAATACCGTCTTCGGGTTTCTTTAAGTCGATAATTTTATGATAGTAAATACGCCCGTCAATATACCAGTTTCTATAAATTTCGTGCGCTTTTTTATCAAAATCTAAAAGATCAAGAATGTACTTAAACTCTTTACGAATCTTGCTCTTAATACCATCACTAGCATTAAGATTTGAAAGTTCAATCTCTACTGGACTATCGTTGGAGTCTGAAACAACAGCTTCGTTAACAATATCTTCAATAGCACTATCCGTCTCTGGATGAAGTGCCATTTCACGATATCTTTTGATGAGATCAAATTCAGTGCGATATACACCTTCGATGTCTACATAAGAACCAAAAAAACCACTACTCATGTAGTGGTCAGACCCATCCTCATTATTAGGAGGAACGGGACTGACCGCTGATGGAGATAGTGGTTCTGTGTCCTCTATCGAGAACCCAAATAACTTACCCGACATTATTACAAATTTATTTGGCCCTACTATTTAGGGACAAAATTATCAACCACCTGCGCCAGGAGCTCCGTCAATTGTATCATTAACACCCTTAGGTGCCCAATAATCGACTTGGAATTCAACAGTGAATTCTTCAATCGTATCAGCAGTATCGTATGAAAGGTCGATAGCACTGATATTAGTTGGGAAAATACCGAAGAAGTCATAGGTGTATGCTGCTTCCAGACCAGAGTCAGATGTCTGACCTAAGTTAGAAGACTTTCTCTTCAACTGGGTAACAGTTGCGGTTGACTTATATGCCTGTGGATCTGCTTCACCAGATGCGTCAGCATATTGTGCAATAGCCTGCATCCAGTTTTGGAATGCAGTTCTAAGGTTGAAGTCAGTGTCGTTAATAACTGTAACTGTCCAGGTGTCGAATGTACGATCACCTGCAACCTTCATGATTCTTCCTCTGAAAGGAACGTCGATTGAAGCAACGTTCGATGCAGGAAGTTGAGCTGCTTTTACAAGAACTCTTGAATCTAACTGGGAGTCACTTCCAATATATTTGAAGAGACTGTTCTCAGGAATGTCAACCTCAAATAGATTGGGGCGTGCGCCGCCCCCATTAAGAGACTTCCTGATATCAGCGATTGTGTTGTACTGGGCCATTTTTTGATCCTCCTTTTGTTATTTAGATATCGTGATCAAACTCTACCAACTACTTCCTCAAAACTGACGCCAGTTCTAGTGGCGACAAATGTGAGGGTGACGTAGTTGATGGACTTAGCAGGCTTCAGGAAGATGTCTGCTCTGAATTCATTATTGTCAATAACATCTGGAGTGTTGTTGGTGGTATCACAAACAACCAGGAATCCGTAGAGACCTCTCTTCGCTTGGATATCGCGGAGATATGGTTCGACGATGTTTCTGAAGTTTGCTCTTGTGATATCATCATTCAGTTCAAAGAGTTGTGCTTGTGCTGCTCTCTCCAGGGCTTGCTCAACAGTGAGGAACAAGCGACGAACGTTGATTCTGTCAAAGGCGGATGCGTAACCAAGTGCGGTCTTATCTCCGAAGAGGATCGTTCCGACACCGGGTGTTGTGACGAAAGAGTTAATTCTCTGTGGATAGAGACGATCTCTTTGTGCCTTGGTTGGATTGTATGCCAGTTTAACAGCGTTATTGATAACGCCGCGTTGCTGACCTGCGGGCGAGAACCATGGGAATGCTGTGATTCCAGTTCTACAAATCATTCCAGCAACGTCTCCGTTAGCAGGGACATAGCGGAACTGATTGTTGAATCTATCATATTGATACTTATAACCTGAGTCAAATGCCGCGTAGGAGGAAGACGTGAGGGTTGTAAAGTAATCAATCAGATTATCGGTTTGAGTGTTTGTGTTAGTAACACCAACCAGATCTCCTCTGTGTGGTCCGATGAGAGCCATGCAGTCCTTTCTGCCAGTAGCAAGTGCAATCAGTTTGTTTGCTTTTGCTTGAGACTGTTCCTTAGTAGAACATCCAGGACCCATGATCAGATAATCAACTTCGATCTCATCTTTGTTCTCGAAGAGGTTGTAGGAAGTGATCAAACTTGCGAGAGATGCACTCATTCCACCAGTTGCGGAATAATCTTTTCCTCCACCGAAGGTGTAAGAAACATTTCCAAGTGCGGAATACGTTGTGTTCTGTGCATCGAGACCGAACAGACCGTCTGCTGTCGTAACTGCAGTGAAGTCAGTTGAGAATCCGGTTGCTCTTGGATTGGTTAAGTAGTATGCATCAAATGCTTCAGATGGGTTAGCACCCGCATAAATGTTATCAGAGAAGTCTTGAAGGTAATCCTTGTAGTAGATTCTCTGAGGAGCGTTGACGTTAGAGATTGCATCTCCAGCCTTAGAAAGGTTGACGTGCTTCTCAATCAAGTTACCCTTGATTCCTGTGATTGATCCCTTATCGTCAACTACAACGATGTGAATACCATCATTATATCCGTTTCTATCGGAAACATAGATATTAGTTGTAGGTCTTGGAGCAATTGACTTCCAAGAAATCGTTGCGTTGGTAAGATTAAGAGTTTGTTGATCATACCAGTCAACTGAGGTTCCAGGAGTCATAGCGCCAGCGCCAGGGCCCGTGCTATTAACACCAGTATTAGCAACGAAGTTCAGTGCAACAGATGTTCCAAATGATGCACCACCAAAACCTTCTTGATATTCGATCTTTGTTTCAGTTGAACCACCACCGACTGTTTCTACGCGAGAAACAATTTTGACATCTACCTTACTGTCTCCCCCTGTTGCATCTGTGGTAAGACCAACAACGATACCTTTCAGGAATCCAGTGAATCCAGAAGTTGTACCAGCA
>Ga0208793_1000128_pt1 | contig 50884 bp, 72 predicted proteins | sample 17_taG_FD_184092 | JGI IMG/M metagenome (GOLD analysis project Ga0208793, IMG submission 184092) | Marine viral communities from the Subarctic Pacific Ocean - 17_ETSP_OMZ_AT15314 metaG (SPAdes) (version 2) | ecosystem: Environmental > Aquatic > Marine > Oceanic | place: Pacific Ocean | collected... | reverse complement strand
AAGCTCTAATCCTTCAGGTAATCAGGCAAGCACTTATAGGTTTGCTCACAATATTTCAACGCAAAGCAGTTTTACTAACTTTGATGGCGTGGTCACATCATTATCAGTAGTGAGGATAGCATAATGCCATACATAGGTAAATCCCCACAGAACGGTGTTCGTAACCGCTTCGTATATCAGGCTACCTCTGGGCAGACTAGCTTCAGTGGCAGTGATGTTGACAGCAAGGTACTAACATATCAAGACAGTCTGTACATGGACGTGTTCCAGAACGGTGTCTTACTTAAACCCGGCACGGACTATACCGCAACTACAGGTACAACAGTCGTGCTGGTCACAGGTGCCTCACTTAACGATGTGGTTGAGATGGTGGCATATGATGTGTTCTCTGTAGCCAACAGCTACACACAGTCAGAGAGTGACACACGTTATCCTTTCAAGGGCAACAACAGTATCATCCGTTTAAACGGTCAAAGTATCACAGCAGACATTACGATTGATGCTGACGAGAACGGTGTATCGGCTGGGCCTATCACACAGGACAATGCGACTGTCACTGTTAATGGATATTGGAGTATCGTATGACCAGCGTATTGAATGTAGATACTATTGCAGATAAGGCTGGCACTGGTCCTGTTGAGTTGACGAAGCAAGAAGCGATAAAGTTTCTTGTGAACTATGACGCTGTTGACCAACAAACAGACGGAAGCCTAAACCAAAGCAGTTTGACAGATAACTCTACTGGAAATTTCACATCAGCTTTCACAAACTCATTTAGTAGCGCAACGGACAAAATGTTTTTTAGTGGTTCTTGGAATACTAATAATGCTGGCTCTAGCGTCTCAACAAACATTAGGTACGGCGGTATTTTTCAAACGGGCGACCACGCTCAGTCTGCAAGCAGTATAGATTTTGACGCTCGTTTAGGTTCCTCTGGCAGTGCCAACTCGTCTGCATTTGATTATTCGGCTAATTACGTTGGTATACATGGAGACCTAGCATAATGGCAAGCATACTTAAAGTAGATGAGATTCAAAGCACTTCGGGTGGTGGGGTTCTTACACCTACAAGACCAGCCTTTCGTGCTTGGAATAATGTTGCAGATGCCAGCATCGATGCATCCGCTTCAGATATAAAAGTAAACTTTGATACAGAAATGTTTGATATTGGCGGTAATTTTGATTTAGCCAATAGTAAATTTATTACACCAGTCACAGGCTTATACTTTTTAAGTTTTGCAGTTTATTGTGGAAGCATGACAACTGTAGCTTCATTCAATGCAAAGTTATACTTAGATGGTAATAGGCAGTGGCCGATTTCGTCTAACAGGCCATCGACATCATTTGTTCAAGGTGCCAGTATTGACCCTGAAGGTGGTGCTTCTGAAACTTCAAGTTGGAGTGGTGTTGTGCCATTGGTGGCAAATGAAGAATTAGAAGTGTATTTTAGGGCTACTGTTGATACCAGTGTAACAGTTCAAATCTATGGCACAGACTTTAGCGGCTTTTTGGTAGGATAAAAACATGGCAAGCGAACTTAGAGTAAACACCCTGAAGGATGCCGCTGGGAACAACAGCATTGCTACTAGCTTTGTGGCGAATGGTAGTGCGAAGGCTTGGGCTTTTGTTAATCAAGTCACGGCTACGCTTGAAAGTAGTTTGAATATATCGTCTCACACGGATGCAGGTGTTGGTGACTCACAATTTGCCTACTCGTCTGCGTTTACATCTGCGTTTCATTCTACGCAATGTTCTAGCCAGCCTACTACTAGCCCATTGGAAAGACCAAAATTATTTGGAAGTAATTCAACTACGGGTATACGCATTCAAAATGAACGAGCGGATAATGGTACAGACCAAGACACTACAGATTTGTGCATGAATGACTTAGGAGACCTAGCATAATGAGTAAAGCAGCAGAACTAGCCGCACTGATTGGTTCAGGTCAGGCGCAGGGTGATAAGAACCTCATCATCAACGGTGCGATGACTGTTGCACAGAGGGGAACATCAACTTCAAGTGTTACCTCAACAGGCTATCATGCTTGTGACCGCTTCAAGTTTCTTTATACAGATGCGGGAACGTGGACTGTCTCTCAAAGCACAGATGCGCCTGATGGTTTCGCTAGTAGTTTCAAAGTTGAATGCACCACAGCAAAAAGCAGTCTTGCTTCTGGTAGCAGATTGTTCATTCTTCAAGCATTGGAAGGTCAGAACTTACAACAGCTAAAAAAAGGAACGTCTTCCGCTGAAAGCATAACCCTTTCATTTTATGTGCGTACAAACAAGACAGGTACTTATCAGGTGCATGTTGAGGACAATGACAACATTAGAATTATTGGCTCAACTTACACAGTTTCAACAGCTAACACTTGGCAGAAGGTAACTGTTACACTCGCTGGTGATACTACAGGTGCGCTTGATAACGACAATGGCGATAGCTTTGCTGTATTCTTTGCGTTAGTAGCTGGCACTGACAATTCATCAGGTGCAGTTCCTACAGCTTGGGAAGCCAAAACAAATGCAGATAGAGGCGCAGGGTTAAACATAAACCTTGCTGATGCTACATCTAATTATTGGCAAATCTCTGGATTGCAAATGGAAATAGGCGATGTAGCCACGCCGTTTGAACACGAAAGTTTTGCGGAGACTTTGCAGAAGTGCATGCGATATTATTTTGGCAGTGTCTATGGAAATAGTTCACCTACTAATCACGGTGGGTTTGGTACGGCCCATAGCACAAATGAAGTAAATATAGGATTTGAATTTCCTGTAATAATGAGGGCGTCACCATCGGTCACAGTGTTTGATGTGTCTGGAAATGCTAATCGAATACACAGGGCGCAAGTTGGAAATGTTACAAATGCCGCTAATGCTAATAATGTTGGACCTAACTCAGTAGGTCAGTTGCAATCTAGTGGACTTACTTTAGGTGGTGGTTACATTTGTGGTTTAAATGCTAGTGCGGAGTTATAGAAATGGATGATATGCAAATAACTAATGCACAATATTCTGAACAAAATAGTTTAGGTCAAAAAGTCATTATTGCCACTATAAATGGAACTGAAATGTCTGTGCCTCTAGACCCAGCCAACTCTGACTACGCAGAAATCATGCGTCAAGTAAACGCTGGCGAACTAACCATTGCGGATGCTGACTAATGAAGATGGAACAGACTGTAGAACCAGCACTGAAGGTAGCTATGGACTTAGACTCCCACGAGAAAGAGTGTGCCATGTTCCGTGAGTTAGTTCATGGTAAGCTAGACAGTTTAGATAAAAGAATGTGGCGACTAGAAGCTATGATAATGGGTAGCACAGTTATGGTGGTAGCTATGATGGTTACTGTAGTTATGGGAATGAATTGATGGCAAGTCCAAAACCTGAAAAAAAATTAAAGCTAGAAACAGAAAAAGACCTTAAAGATAAGATGAAAGCTACTGCTGGTAAAGACATGCCTAAAGTAGAAACAACCCTGCAAGAAGTACAGAGCGACGAGTTACTAAGTGAGGATTCGGGACAGCTAGGCCAATTTGAAGACGCTCCTGTAGCACTAGAAGGTTCTATGGATGGGCTTACAACTACAGCCCCTGAAAAGCCCGGAGCAGACGTAGGGCAGGTAGATACCACCACAACGACAGAGGCAGGTCTTGAAGAGTTAGGCCCGGCGGAAGCCGCGCAACTAGACCGCACTGACCCTTACATGGATATCGTACAAGGTGAGTTATCTGAAGGTGCGATAGCTGAAGCTGCAACTGAGGAACTAGACGTTCGCGGGACGGTGCAGTATCAGCTCGGCGAACTGATGGGTTCTCTTGAGTCCGGCGGTCCGATGCCCCCGTGGGCATCCCCACAGGTTCGCAAAGTCAACGCTATCATGCAGCAGCGTGGTTTGGGTGCATCCAGCATGGCTTCAGCAGCAATTACAACGGCCCTGATGGAGTCTGGTATACAGATAGCATCAAAAGATGCGGATAAATACTCTGCAATACAGATACAAAACCTGAATAACAAGCAGCAGACAGCCTTGCAAAATGCAGCCACAATAGCGACTATGGACACAGCAAACCTAAATGCAAGGCTACAATCTGAAGTAACCAATGCAAAAGCATTCCTGTCAATTGACTTGGCAAACCTTGACAATCAGCAAAAAAGTGACACATTAACATATCAGTCTCAAGTTGAAGGTTTGTTTAAAGACGCGGCAGAAGATAACGCAAGAAAACAGTTTAACGCCAAGAACGAATTGCAGGTCGAAGAGTTCTTTGCAGAGCTAGGCGCACAGGTAGCGACAGCCAATGCTAACCGTGCTGCATCTATGGAGCAGTTCAACGTTAGCGAAGCAAACTCCATGAATCAGTTTAACGCTACTGTCCGAAACAACCGTGACCAGTTCAACGCTAACATGAGGTTTGCAGTAGACCAGTCTAACGCGGTGTGGAGACGGGAAGTGAACACATCCAACACAGCCCTACAGAACGAAACCAACCGTATCAACGTCCAGAACGAATACAACGCAAATCAAAACGCCTTGAATAACCTATGGCAAGCGCAAAGAGACAATGCTCAGTGGAACTTTACGAAAGGTGAGAACGCCTTGGCTCGTGAACATGACATGGCAATTAACGCTATGAACTTTGCTAACAGCAACAATCTCTACAGCAAAAAGCAAAAAGACGACCTTGCTAAGAACATAGGTAAGTGGCTAGGAAAGTTATTTTAAGGTAGGAAACAAGTATGTTTGATTTTTCAAAAGCTATAGAAATTGCGATAGACGTAGGTAAGGACCTTTTTCTCGGTAAGCCAGAGTACGGGTATGATATTAGTACCGGAACTGCGACAGCCGAACGCCCCGAAGGTGGCGGATTTTTGGGTCTTATCGGCACAGGTGCTAGGGCTTATTCTGCGATAACAGGCGGTGATTCAGAGGATGGGCGTGATGAGATTTCACTACCTACGTATGAGGCACAGAACAGGTACCGTCAACGAGCAGGTACTAGACAAACACAGCGGTACGCGCCTACTAATCAGCTTTACAAAGACGCAATACTCCGACGCATGAGACAAGTCAACTTCGAGACTAATCTACAGCGACTTACTGAGGGAACTACCGTACGCCCTACAACTAGGCGCAAAGCACCTGTTTCTCCGGGGCCAGCAGGCAGCACTAGCATAACACGTACAATAACTGCGCCCAGCCTTAATAGTACAACAAAATCTAAATAGCGGAGAACTCTGTGGCAGAAGAACAAAGATACGACGACTTTAACGCTGCACCTGCGGGTCATTCTCTTACCAGCGACAACAGCAAGTGGGCGTGGGGACAGCCCCCTGAGATGGTGGACCCTGATGAAGTTCTGGATTCACTTGTTGACAAACTTATGGACCCCCGCAAGAAGAAGGAGCTTTTCAAGCTGCTTATAGTTGGGGTATCTGTTGAGGTTCTTGTGGAAGGAATGTTATTCCAAGGATTTAGGGATGGTAAGTTCACACCAGATGTTGGGCTGCTGCTGAAAGGTCCGTTAGGTATCATCATCTCTGACATGGCGGAAGAAGAAAACGTACCGTACCGTTTGTTTGAAAACGACGATACCCTAGATGCCGACGAGATGGACGACGAAACATTCGTTGGTATGATGAAAGAAAACAACCCCAAGATGTTCGAGTACATTCGTGAGAACTTAAACGCAGCTATCCGTGAAGGTAATGCTCCGAAGGAACCTAGCTTTATGACTATGGATAGAGAGGGAGAAGAGTAATGTCTTTATTTATTTCATTAGCGTCTGGGTTTCTAGAAGGACAGGTTGAAAAACAAAGAGGTGAAGCTCTTGCAATACAGCAAGATAAGGAAGCTACTGCCGAAAAACTAAAAATCGGAAGAGGTAAAGTAGCAGACATTATTGCATCTGGAAAGGGAAGTCAAGAAGCCGTTGATGCTGTAGTGGATATGTATGGCTTGGACCCTGTGAAGTTTTCTAACCTTGCTAACGTGTTTAACTCTGCTGCTAACAGCACCCGTGTAGGAAACGTCACCTTGCCTTTTGAAATAAAATACGGCAAAGACGAAGACGTATTAAACTCTGTAGCATTTATGGAGAATCACCTACGGACAAACTACCTTGCTGTAAAGGATATTGTTGACAGAGATGAGAACAGTAGAAAGGCATTGACTGGCGTTATGGGCCAGTTGTGGACGGCAGAAAATTCTCGTTTTCACAGAGAAGAAAGTAATAAAGGAACAGAGGGTTTTGTAAGCCACTCCTATAAAGACTGGCAAAAGGCAAATCAAACTGCCTTTTATAACATGTCAAAACATCTTGGAATTGTTCCTCAATCCACCACGTTCAACGACGCTCCTACGCAGTTGGGTGATACACCCCTAAGTGAAAGTGAAGTGTTTGTACCTACAGGTTCTCTGGAAGGTGGAGCAGAAGGTCAGATTGTTAATGTTGAGGCACTAGGCCAGCCTTACGGAGCAAAGCAAGGTATGTTCAGTTCTCTGGCTAAGTATCATGGTATGAACCAAGGCCCTAATCAACTGTGGTCAAACGGCAACTATCTCACATACGGCGATGACGAAGGTATGACTGCTGGGGAATTTTTCGATGATGCTGATAAGGTAAAGACAGTAGCCTACGGAGCTAGGCTTATGGCTGTAAATGCGAATGACTTGTCTCTACTATCAGGGGGAGCGTCAAAGCAGACTTTGAATCAAGTAGTAGGTGTGCTGAATGAAGTAGGCGGCCCTGCAGAAGATGTGAACCTGATGAGACGGGCCATGTTCTCGATAACCAAACCAGAGGCCGTGTATGCAACAGCACCCGCTAGTATGACAACAAACATAAGCGGTATTCAATACGCTGAAAGCCAACAGTACGACGTTAAGGGTCATCGTGACCAATCCTTTGCCAATAATGAAGCTGTTGATATGATACGTGAAACTATTGCCTTACAACAAGATGTAGGTACTACAGGTCTTGTGTCAGGTGTTGAAAAGTTAGTGGCAGGTATTACTGGGCAGATAACGCAAGGGGCAAAGCTATTCAAGTCTCAAGAAGCTCCCCAGTACGGGTTGTTTCAAGACAACTTAAATACTGATACTGACACCACAACCAGCAGTTTGTTGGCAACAGCAGAAAGTGTACTAGGAAAAAGCAGAATACAAAAACTTTCTAGAATAGACTCCTTACGTTTGGCCCTAGCTGCTAAGATGGCTCGTGCGATTGACCCTGCAGGTCGTCTGTCTGACCAAGACTTTAAAACACAGCTAGAACGGCTAGGTGGCACAGGAGTCTTCACAACGCAAGAAGGTGCTATGGAGAATCTTAGTGTTGTTCTTCGGGAGTTTGAAAGAAGACAAACAGAAATGAAGTTTGTTACGGAATTGATGGCAAAAGAAAACATAACAGTAGAAGACCGCAGATTCATAAAAGCTCATCATATGGTTTCTAAAGCTATGAAGCACAAGAAAGTCATGGCTGCTGAAGCAAATCCTATGGGTGGAACTGACGAGCCAGAAGCACCTGCAGGTCCTGTGGACGTTACTGACCGTAACCGTTTTACTGAGCCGTGGGTAGCAACACAAGAAGATGGTACGGAAGTAAACGTCGTTACAGACCAAAGTAGTGGTCTTAACTATTTAGAAGACGGAACACCTTACAATGCAATGTAAGTTAGATACAGGAAACAAACATGGCTGAAGCACAACAGGCACCCGTTATACTCGATGACGACGAAGAGAAAGCACAAGATGCTGTCCCGGCGGAGACTTTATCCGAGACTACTGTAGCCGAGGACGTAGAGGCAGGCGAGGTTGTTATCCCTTCTGGTCAAACAGAAGAAGAGAAAGCAGCGGCTGAATCAGGCACTCCTCGCGTTGATATTGCTCCTATTCGCGTGAAGCCCCGCCCCCAGACAGGTGTGACAGATACCCAAGTACAAGTACAAGCCTTTCCGCCTAAAGTGTCGTTCAAGACTCTAGAAGCTGAAGCTGAAGCGGCTGTAACCGAGTCAGAGAAACCCGGCACAACGTACGAGGGTGCTGTTGCAAAGCTGGAAGCAGGCGAAAGTGTCACCTTCCAAACAACGGAAGGTTCTGTAAAATACGTACCAGAACAATTACAGGCAATTACAAATTCAAACGCTCTTCAAAACACCATGAGAAGACAGGCTGCCTTAGACTCCTCGTTTAAAAGCCAAGAGCAACCTACTGAGCCTACCATACTATTTACTGACCCTAACCGTACACGACCGGATGTAGGGGCAATAGACGACCCTGATTTACGTGAGTCTGCCTTTGACTACGCAGAGAACAGGCTACGTCTAAACGACACCTTAAAAGAAAAGAAACTTGTAGACACAGGTAACGCTGCCGTAGACACTGTAGTTCGACAGTATTTTGTAGACCAGTACGCAACCGGAGATTTCTTCGAAAGCCTAGCCCAGCGTGTTGCTGAACAAGGAAGGGGAGCAGTAACACTTCCCGGATACTTGTTAGACTCAGCGGCTTCTGCTAGTGACGCACTCCTTGCAATGAAAGAGAAAGGTACACCATTTAGTGATGAGTGGAACTCTCGCAGGGAAGACAGAGAACTTCGTGCTAAGAGCTACCTAGAGGAGATAGACAACTTTCTACCTGCTCCTACAGCGGCTATGGCTATGAACCAAGATATCCGCAAGCGCATCAACACAGAGTTTGAAGAAGGCTTTATAGACGAAAAGCAACGCGATGCTTTACTCTACGAAACATCAATCACTGGCGAAAACATAGAACGCGAGTTTATCACAGAAGAAAAAGCCTACGAGCTAATTGAGTTTGCATTTACAGAGCTAAACGGACCTTCACAATTCGGAGTAATTGCGCTGGAAAACGCAGGGATATCGACTCCGCTAGCAATGCTAAAAGCTAGAAAGGCAAAGGCCGCTGTTGCAGAGGTTCGTGACCTACGTAGAAGATACAACATACCTAGTAGCGTACGTCTGGAAGGTACTCCTGCTTGGGTCAACAGCCAAGATAAAGTTAAGAAGGTAGACAACAATCTGTTTCAGATGGGCTTGTTGAATGAGAGACTTCGTAAGCAAAACACGCTTGCTAAAAAGCGAGTGGATGAAGTAAACGTCAAAGCAGAAGGACTGGAAAAACAAGCACAGCAGGCGTTTGATGCCAAAGACCTACAAGCACACGCTACTTTACAGCGAGAAGCAAGGCTTCTTCGTTCTGAGCAAAGCAACCTGAAGAGACAGATTCGCAGAAACAGCATAAGCGCGGCTGTCAGCCCTTACGTAGTGGCTGTCGCTAGGGATGACCTGCTGCTCAGTAGTGCGGCGTGGGCAGGCAGACAGATATTTACGGGTGCTTACGGCATGGACGGCGAGATGGCGGAGATGGCAGGTTTCTTCTCCGGATTAGTTATGGGTAAACCAACAAAGTTCTTGGGAAGAAAAGTAGGTGACCTTACTAAGGGAGTTATCCACACAACAGGTATGCGAGGCTTGATGCCAGCGGTAGGCCACAAACTATTCAATATGGATAGCACAGTGGATGACTACCTAGCCATCACAGGCCAGACGGCATCCTTTCAAAGTAGAAAGGCTATACGCAGAGCCTTTAAAGAAATCAACAAGATGAGTCCTGAAAGCCTCCGTGAAATGAGGAAAACGATTCAAAAGCAGCTTGATTTACAGAAGGATATAGTAGACGCTTTTCCTGAAGACAAAAGAGAAGAAGCAGCGAAGTTGTTTGATTCCGCCTTTGCAGAGCTAACAGAAATGCCTGCGTTGATAGGGTTTTATCAACAGGGTACATCTACCATAACATCTAAGATGCTGAGAAAAACTGGTTTTGATGGTTTGAATAACCAGATGGAAGAGATTACTCGTAAGTCAAAGCAGGCTAGTGAAGCTATTAAAAACTTTGAAAACTTTATTGCAACCTACGCTAATCCTGCATCACGAACTAAGATGAACGAGTTAGTGCAGACTGCTAGAAGTAGTATAGCCAACGTAGATGCACAGATATCCCTAGAGTATAGTGCCTTAAATAACCAGATAGACCTTATGCTCGACTCTGTAGCTAGCGACTCTACTGCCCAGATAACGGAGCAGTTTATAAGAGATGCTATAGACGTGAAGTTTAGGATAGAAGATAAGCTGAGAATCCCGCAGCAAGGCCCCCTTACAGTAGGCCAGCAAAGAGGAGCCGAGGTAATGAGGCAGGCTAAAACCATAGCATCTACGGATAGCATGGGAGTAGTCATGGCTAAAGCCTTTCAAAATAGACTCAAGCAGGTTAAGTCCATACGCGATGATAAACTAGCGCACCAAGAGGCAATAGCGACTGCTGCTGAAGCCATCATAAATGCGCGGTATTCTGTATTAAGCGCAGAAGGTGACTTGGCATATAACGACTTTAGAAAGTTCATGGGAGACCGGGATGACATCCCAAAGGTAGATATCTCAAAGTTTGTTGACGAGATGCTGAGAATATCCGAAGAGAAAGATATCCTGAAGTTCTTTGGTCCCGAAGCCACTTTCTTCTCTGGACACATGGGCAAGCAATCCATGAAGATGTTTGACTCTATGGTTGAAAGAGCTTTGGACGATATCGGAGAAGACGCGCTGGCTGAAATGGTCGTACAACTTGTTGAGCAAGGAGTAGACGAGAAGTTCTTAAATGATTTACTACAAGGGAACAAAGCTAAGTTCGGAACTTTTCTACACAAGTTTGGTAACGTGAACGTGTTCGGTAACGCGACTATAGAAGAAGCAGAGGAGCTTCGCAGAGCCTTCAAGGATTACGGATACAAGGTTACAAACCCTGCGGTGTCTAAGCAAGCTCAAGAATTTAAAAGTGATTTAGATGATATAATGCGTGAAGCTGACCCTGAAGGCTTCGAGATGTTAGAATACGCTAGGGAAAGATACTCGTCTACAAAAGACCCCCTAAGACCCGGAAACCCCTTGCAAAAAATAAAAAGCGCACAAGTAGGTGAAAAGGTTGACCTAGACTCCGGGCCGTTTGTTGGTCTATTTCGTAACAACAACGACCCTTACGGAGTTTTGTCTAAGTCTGGAACTATAATACGTGACATGCTTGTGTCTGGAAACATATCAAAAAACACACACCCACTAAGAATAGAGATAGCATCCTTAACTCAACTATTCGGTTCTCACGTAGGAGACAACGGTGAACTGTACTTTGATTTAGATACGGAGAAAGGTCTGGAAGCATTTGAAACTTTGCAAATGTTGACCAGTGAGGTGCTATATTCTTCTTGGGCTGAAGACATACTTAAAAGGTCAGTCAAACCGGGTGCGTCAGCAGGTATAGGAAGAACACCTGTAGCTTTTAGTACAAGTGTGATGGACAACTACGACGACATAACTGAGAAGGCTATGCAAGTCAACGTCCGTCAAGACGGAAAAGACATTACAAGGCCGTTGGTCAGCCTGACTGAACTTATCGCAGAAGAACAGCGCATAGAGAAAGTCGTAGCCAAAGGTGGTAGGTATCATCAAAAAGGTTTAGAAGCACGAAAAGAAATTGTCACGACCATGAAAAGGGTTAAAGGCGAGGCTATCATTGCTCAGAAGTTGGAAATATCTGCTCTCGAACAGATAAAGTCTTTGACGGGCATAACCTCTAACGCAGACTTTTATAGTCAGTACATAAACGGAACGGGAAGCATAGAGACTGTAAAAGAAATCTTTGTAACCCGCTTGAGAAAAGACCCTACTTTAAAAGACGTTGACCTAGAGGCTCTGTTCGATGAAGCAGCCTACAAGATGGCTTATGGTGCGCTTAAAGAAATAGGTGGTATAAGAGCCACCCGGATACGGCGCACAAGTGAGTACAACGAATTGATATCAGAAGGTGCGGATACTAAACTTGTTGAAGAGATGACTAACACTCTAGGTCTTGCAGCAGAACTTCAAGACGAAACTACGATAAAAAACCTTGCTAAAATAGGTATAGACAGTGAGCAGGTCAAGCATCTAGAAAACATATCTCTTTACATAGCAGGAAAACAGGCTATGAACATAGCGGCTGACGCTTCTGCTAAAGGCATGAACGCAAACGAGGTTCTTAGTCGTGCTTACAATATATCTCGTGGCATGGTTAGTCCGACGTATGTTGCGTCTGAACTTGCTGTACGTATCATGAAAAAGAATAATGCTGATGCGTTTCTTCTTGCATTGCAGAGTAAAGAAGCTGCAAAGATTATGGAGAAGATGATGTACTTCCCAGAGCTAGTTCGTCCGGGAGAAATGAAAACTTTTGAAACACTGCTGATTAGCTTCGCAGCCAGCGACGCTGTTAGAAAAGGCCAAGAACTTGCAACAGTAGACTGGCTAGATACAACCCTTGGAGTAGAGTCTGATGAAAATGAACAATAAAAATACCCGCAAAGCATACGCCTACGGGTCTATGGTTCGCAAACCAATGCAGATGGGTGGGATGATGTCATCTACGGCATCCATGAATCCAATGGAGCCGCGCCAACAAAAAGGTATGGAACCTGCTATGGGTATGCCGAAGATGGCAGGTGGCGGCAAGCTAAAGGAGCCTAACAATCCGGGCCTAAAGAAGTTGCCGAAGTCTGTTCGCAACGACATGGGCTACATGTCCTACGGTGGAAAGATGAAGAAATACTAGACGTACCTGTTCGAATTGTTCAGCACGTCGTCGCCCATCTCTCGTAGATAGCGAACCAAGCTGGCAACCTTGAACGTCCCCTCATACTCAGGAAAACCTTGCTCCATAGTCTTGACGAACTCGTCAGGGTCCACAGCTTGGTAGTCTAGTTCTACGTGACCCTCTGTGTTCATAACACACGTCAGGGTAAACAGTTCTGCTTTAGCCTTCTTCGCCATCTTTGTAAGCCTTTATAACGTCAGTTGAAAATAGCTTCTGAAGGTTGACTAAATACATACGAGCCGCACCGTTGTCCCCGCCGGATACGGTGCGTTTTTCGTCTAGGTTGTTGATGATGCGCTTGAGAGATGGTACGTCAAACACGAGGGTTGCAAAGGTGTCGTCGCCTATACACAGGTTGTGGAACCAGTAGTCTGCTTCCGTGGCAGCAATGCCTGACTTCTTACCCCTGCATTCGTATTCGATGGCGATGTTGCCTGTCTTCATCCACATGCCACGCTCAGACTTAACCTCAATCTTCTTGTCTTGTAGCATGTCAGCGACACGCTTCTCACGCACCTTGCCGTATTGTAGGTCGAGGTCAAACTTCTTGCGGTTGAATACACTGGGTTCTAAGCTCATTACTTACCTCTTTTGAATTTACGACCTACAAAGAATACGGTCACGTTGATTATGGTGTTGACAGTGATAGCCCCTAAGAGCCACCACTGCCACCAGTTAGGCCAGTCTACACCACTCGTCATGCTGCTGTCAAGTCTACAACTTCACACACGCCAGCCGTACAAGCCAGTTCGCGGGAACCTGTGGTGTTGTCTTCTTTTTCGAACTCGGTTAGCTTTTCCCAGTCGATGCTCACTTCACCATACTGAAGTTTCCATTCGTTGTATTCATCAGCATTGATGTCCTGATAAGGAGCTTGCTGATACGTGTGGTCGCTATGCGGAAGGAACGACACACCAGAGGCAACGTCAAAGTTCTCGTACACCCACGCACCCACTTCCATCCACTCGTCCTCTTTAACAGAGATAGTTACAGATGGCTTGTGTTCACACCAATGTATAGCATACGTCTTCCACAATTCTAGCTGTTCGATAGCAGTCATCTGCGTACGAGTGACAGCACCTTGTGGGGACTTCATAGCGAAGCTGAAGACAGTTGTGCTGTCCGGCTTCATCACGTCAGGCTCGTTGTGTATTCCTTGTTCGATAAGGAATTGCGTCAACGGGTCTTTGTTGTCTCCACGTACTGTGCGGATGTAGTGGTCATTGTGACGAGCATGAATGCCACTAGCGGTGTCGGTTAGCTGTGACACAGTACCCGACGGCTTTACACAAGTGATTGCAACTGACTGTTGGATTCCAAGCATGTTCGCAAACTCTGCGTTTGTGTCCACGGCTACCTGCCGCATCTCTTCTAGCCAACGCTTGCTGTCTACGTTCTTTGAAAGTACGTGATGGTCCATGATACCAGTCAAGGACACGCCCAACAAGCGTTCTTCTTCTGTGTTGTCTTTCCATATCTTCCTCAAGTATTTGAAGTTCGTTAGGGTAGACTGCAAAGTTCCGATGATTGTTGCAACACGTACCTTACGCTTCAAACTCTCAAGGTCGTCTGATTCACGAACCATGACCTCTGACAAGTTGCAAAACTGGTACGGACGAAGAATAATCTCAGAACATGGGTTGGTACCCCACATGTGTCCTGTCTCACGTCTACCGTTCCGAGCAACCTGCTTGTCTGCCGCATCACGGTTGAAGACACCACGCTCACCGGACTTGCTGTCGTACAGGGCAAGCCATTCACGCATGAAGGTACCCATCTCAGGCTTACCTTTGTAGGCTACAGAGTTGTTAGCCAGCGCACGTTGCCCTTCGTTCTCCCACCATTGGCCTGACTTGGCATGTGCCATCTGGTCATCATTTAAGTTAGACAAAGAGATTAAAGCACTGCGACGTACACCACCAACAACTACAATCTCACCTACTTTACACATAAGGTCGTGACACTCGATTGGAAACAGCTTACGTCCCGCCGCTTTCTTGAATGTCTCCACAGTGAACGAGAATAGTTCAGCCAACGGCTGTGGCCCAGATGCTCTACCACCCATAACCTTCAAGCGTTCTCCTGCCGCACGTACAGCAGACATATCAATCTGTGGAATCTGTCCTGCGTACAGTAGCGCAACAAGTTCGCGGTAAGCCTTGGCCCATCCCGGCTTGCTGTCACCCACCTTGATGACGGTATCCGTCTTGTGAAAGTTGTCAGACACAGTAGGCATCTTGTCTACGTTCTCACGCTCTACTGAGAATCCGACTCCTGTTCCGCACATAAGTATAAACATACACTCATCAAAACTACGGGGGCTATCAACAGGGATGTAACTACAATTAAATCCAGCCACGTTATCTCGCTCAAGGGCCTCTCCTGCGGTCATCATAGCTCTCATAGAGGGCATGACATCTTGGTTTAGTATGCTCTGTTCTATCTCAGCTACGTCAGAATCACGTAGTTTGTAGCTCAGTTTATTAGAAATGTGGTTTTTCATGAAGTTGACGTACCGTGATACGGTCTCGTCCCAGTTCTCTCTGCGCTGGTCTTCTTCTATCCAACGGGCATATCTGGACTTGTGAATGAACTGCTGATAGGCAGTAGGTAATAGGTTACTCATCTTGTTCCTCTACATCTTTTCTTGTTATCGGGTTGGTGCATACATAGCAAGACATGCCACTAAATAGTTTCATAAGCAACTCTGATATATACTGAGTATTCTTACAATGTTTGCAGGTATATTTAATCATTGCCTTCCCATTCTTTTGGAAGGTAAACGTTTACATCACTGCCGCAGTTTGGACAGGACAGATTAGTTATCATAGAATACGATTCGTCTTCGTGGTCTATGTCGTGGTCGCCACCCCATATTAGTTCTGTTTTGCAATGCCAGCAGTTCATTACGACATTTCCTTGATTAATCTTTCAAGGTACCAGTGGGCTTTTTTAAGGTCTTCAACTCCGTTTTTGTATTCGTATCTCCATATGTACTTGATAATGTTTCCTTGGAGATAGGACTCGTAGCCTGTACCTGTCGCCGCCTTGATTGCTTCAATGCACTCGATACCTGCCTGATTGTAGTGGGGTGGTTTGTTGACCATATCGGCATGGGCGGCTCCGTTGCGCTTTTCTAGTAAATCAAACTGTTGCTTCATGTATTCTTCGTGTCGTATCTGGTCCATCATCTCTCGTCCCCGTCACCGCTAATCTTACCGCGTCTGGCGCGGTCATGTAGCTTGTTGATGTTATACTGAGCGACATGCTGCAAATCAAAACCTAAGTCACGAGACAGTGCCGCACAATACCATAGCACATCACCAATCTCAGCGGCAAGCTCCATCTTCTTTTGTTCGAACTGCTCCACATCGTAACCATCACGAATAAATTTTTTTACCTTATTTGCAATTTCCCCAGCTTCACCAGCAAGTCCCAACGCTGGGTATACCATCTTGTGTCTATCGGGATAGATAGCAGTCTTAACCGCTTCTTTTTGATAATAGTTAATGCTCCACTGGTCCTTCATTGCGTATCTCCAAAATCTACTTTTACTATGTTATCTTCACGGGCAAGAACCTTATCGGTAATGCTCTTGGATTCTTCATCATCAAACTCTGCAGAAAAAGACTGGGCTATAGATATAAAGCTGAGACGTGCCATACCAGCATCCCACACATTTTCAAAGTCATTCTCAAGCAGTTCAATCATGCCATTTAGTATGACCATACCAGCGGGTATCTCTTCTGTATTTACAGTGTCTCCGCTCGTCGTATCATACGCTGTCATACCGAAGCTGTCGTTATCAGAGTTGCTAAGTATGAGGTAATACTTTTCTTTCAGGAGACTTGCTTTCTCCATTTGTACTTCGATGTCATCATCCTTCATTCTTCAACCACTCCTCTGGTATGTTTTTTTCTGCCCATTCAAATCCGTGCTTGTTAGCCCACATAGCATAGGTAGTTTTACTGCCCTTGTAAATTTTATTGTTTGCGTTCATAAATACAAAGCGTATGTCTAGCTCAGGATACTGCTTCTTGATAAGCGACATCTTAGCCCTGTCAGCCCTATCTAGGTGACCCTTGGCTTCCACGTAAATGTTTGTTTCTATTAAGTAAAAGTCTGGAGTATACGTTCGCGGCTTGGGTATGTATGTCAGCTTCTGTGTTTCGTACTCAAATGAAACACCCTTCTCTGCGAGGGACTTGGCTATGTTTATCTCGAACATAGAACGGTACTTGGTACCTCTCATAAGTCTTGCAGGGGAAACCCTGCCTTTACTATTTGTAGCCTTTTTAAGAGATACTGTTCTACTTTTGGTGTATGCTTTTCTAGGTAGTTTAGTTCGTCGTTTATTGCTAGCGTCGGCAGACATACAGTTGCACCCATCCTTAATACTTGCATAATTTTTTGTGATTCATTTTCGATAACATGTATGTCCCTAGTCTCTGTATCACTTACAAGATAGCCACTAGAGTCATAGTTGTTACGAAGGGTGAGAGGCAGAGATGTCTGTAATCCACGGGTCTGTACCGTAGCAGGGTCTCCGCCTCTCTTCTCGTGCGTCTCAACATACACACAGTACAAGTGCGGATTAAGTTGCATTAGTTTTAGTGGGTATGTTTCTACGTACAATACAGGCATTACAGTTCACGCTTCTCTATTTTTGTGTACCACGCTTTGGGCGGGAACTTTGCCTTAGATGTAACCTTGTCGTGATACTCTGCTTTCTTCCAGCATTTCTCTTTAAAGGAACAGAAGGTACACGTCTTAGGCATCAGCTTATTGCCTGTGTAAATTCTTTCTCCTTTGACCGTGTAGGCTTCATCAACGGGTTCGAAGGGTATCTTGAACTTCTCATCGTTGGTTAGGCTCTCCACGCGGCTGTGAGCGTCAGCAATGTATGCGTCACGGTCTTCTGTTTGGTCTGCAGGTGCTTCAACAAAGTCCCACTCACCAGATGACTTGTTAATGGCAATCCATCCACCAAACGGCATACCTTGTGATTCACTGTACAGGTAGCCCTGCATAATGTACCCAAAGGGGTCGTCCTCTTTGATAACGTCATAGCCGCCACGTCCTGAGAACTTGTTGTCGTATGACCAAGGGCTAGTAGACTTAACATCCCACACCTTATCTTCGCCGTCATTCATAACAAGGTCAAGTGTGCCTTTGATTTTCTGACCACCAAGTTCCAGTTCGCAGGAACGTTGGGTATCTACCACGTTGACACCAGCAGACTTCATGATGAAGACAGCGGCTGCTTCCACAAGGTCACCTAACAAAAAGCGCATGACATCGTTGTATGCTAACTCCTGTTTGTGTCCTTGCTTCTCTAGCTTCTGCTGGCACAGGGGTCTTCCCACACCTGACATACGAATCCGGTAGTCACCACGGTTGGACAACTGCTTACGCAGGGAGTCCTCGCAATCCTTACCAAACTGTTTAATCAAGTCGTCGAGGCGGGAAGCGTCAACTTCTCCCCGCCCGACTTTCTTTAGGAACTCCTGTATTTCTACAAGAGCAATCATTACCCGAACCGCTTAGACAAGTCTGCGTCTTCGTCAGTTAGGTTTTGCTTTGAAGCGTCCTTGTATTCACCAAGGATTTTAGTGTTAGATGCGGCTACCGTATCCATGAACTTTTGCATCATCTCTTTGCGTTCAGCAGTAAATGACACTTCCTTCACCAATTCAGGCTGTGGAATCCAGTAGGTTACCCCACCATTTGCCATGCGCTTTGTGCCTAGTTTGATGTAAGAAGTAGGTAACGGAATCCTGTTGCCTAGCTTCTGCTGGATGAAGTCGTTGATAGGCCGAAACCCTGACCGCTTAAAGTAACCTACAAACGGCATGTTCTCAATCACTGCATCTGAACCGTCTGCGTACTTCCCGTTAGGGATGTCAACAGAGCCGTACAAGATTACGTTACAAGACACTGACTTCGACAACAACAGGCGCGGGTCATCCTGTGCGAGTTCTTCTTCCTCTTTCTTGGAGAGTCTACCACACTTCATGCCGCCTGAGTTATCAGGGAAAGCATCTTGAATTTTCTTACGCTGAACAGAGCGACAAGTAAAGGCACCCTCTTCTTGGTCGTAGATAGACCATTCGTACGTTCGCAGCATTGGATTGATGAAAACCTCATCAGCGTACACCATACTTGAGCCGTCGTAGATTTTCCACGTACCACGCTTCAGTGTTTCACCATCATCAGTGTCTGCATCGTAGTTGATACGAAGACTGGACAGTGATGGAGCCTTTGCTTGGGATGTGTCATCCTGACCAAGTGCCGCCAACAATGATGCAGTATCGTCTGCGATGTCGATTGAAAATTCATTACTTACTGTTTCTAGTTCTGTTCCCATGTATATCTCCACTGGGTTAAAGTTGAACGTAAAGGGATTATACCTCAAAGACTGCCTCTAAGTCAAGCCAGTTTTTTCCCATTTTTAATTCTATACCAACAGGCATAGTATATTCAATGGCATAGCGTCTTTTTGTTTCTTCTGGAAGACATAGCATGGCCTTCGCCATTACCTGAATACAGGCTTCTTCTTCTCCGGGAAACACGTCTATGACAATAGAATCATGTACTGTGTTGCAGATTACAGACTTCATACCCTGCATATCTTTGTAGAGTTTGACCAGTGCCATTGGTAACAAGTCGGCAGTAGCAAAGCCTTGCACAGGGTAATTACAGATTGCTGTGCGGTTTGTGGCTGTACCCCACTCAGTCCACTTAGCATCAGGGAAAGCATACTGCCTACCTGACGGCAGGGTAATCTCTTTCTTTGTCACTGCATCTTTTTGCAAATCTTTGTGCCAGCCTGTCACGCCACTATACTTCTCCTTAAAGGCACGGTAGTAACGTTGCTGGTCCTCTGTACCACTAACGCCGCCATACAGCGGTTTAAAGGTGTGTGCTTTAGCTTCTTGTCTTGTACAGCCAATCACACTGGCGGTGTAGCTATGCACGTCTGTGCCTTGTTCTACGTCCAGCGTTACGGCATTGTCCTTTGCAAGGAAGCCTGCCACCCTAAATTCTAGCTGGGCGTAGTCACCCTCAAGGATACTACCGCCCTCGAACCTGCTTTCTACAGCACGACGAATAGCAAAGGTAGAACCACGCGGCATGTTCTGGAAGTTAGGGTTGCGGCTGGATAGTCTGCCTGTTGCCGTGACACACTGCATGAACTCGGTGTGGATGAAGTCGTTCTCATCCATGTTGTTCTCCATCCCCTCAACAAAGGAACGCAGATATGTTCGCAGGGCAGAGTACCGGATGTACGACTGAGCAAACTCACGGGCCTCACCTCTCAGTGAAAGGGACATGTCTTCTAATGTTTCTTTGTCCGTCTTAAACCCACCGGATGCAACGTCAAATGCGTCACGCGGTATCATCTTGAATCCTGCAACTTCGCCTGTCTTCTCATAAGCAACACCCCTGCCTTCACAGGGTTTGCAAATACGTACGGCCTTGCCAACGGTGCCGTCTTTACGTAAAGGGTTAAACCGTCCTTTACCATTACAAGCACCACACTGTGAGCCTATAGTTTTGTAGACTACATCTGTGTTACGCAGTACGTGTCCCTTAAACTCAGCGCGAGACATACGCTTACGCAGCTTTGGTTTCTTGGTTGCGCCACGCATCTCATGCCCTAAGTTAAACGTCACAGCCCAATGCTTTTTGTCTTGTACCTTACAGGAGTACATGACCATTGACCTGTCGTCTGGACTGTCGAGGTTTACTGGGGTGTCACCCATCGCGTTCGCGGCTAGTTCGTTTAGTCTGCGCTCAAGGGTGAATAGTTCTTGTTCGTATTCTTCTCTAATCTTAGATAACGTTTGTCTGTTTATCTTGATGCCGTTCTGCTCTATGTGAGCAAGAACGTTTGTCATCTCAAACGACAGACGTAAGGTTGGTAGTAGTGTCATTATATATTTCCTCAAATGTTGTGCCAAAGGCTTTGAGTTGGGCTACAGCAACGTCTTCTGTAGCGATTACGTCAGCGATACCATATTCTACAATAGTATCCCATGGTATGTCAAAGAATGTCTTGCCCTCTTTAAAGTAAGGAGTGATAAGGTCTTTCTCCTTTTGAACACCACCATACTTCTCCGCAACTGCCGATAATCCTAAAGGCCATCGTCTAGCTTTGGCAAGAACGTACTCAGCAACCATAGTGTCGTACACGTTGCCGTCGTACTTGAAGTTGCACTCGCGTATCCAAGACAGGTCAAACTTAATGTTATGTCCGATTACTACATCAGCAAGGTTCAAGGCATCCTGAAAGATGTTGAAGCCGTCATTGCTGGGTGGCTCTGTGCTGTGGTCAAAGCATATGTATTTCACCTTGTCCATACCTAGCCACTTGAAACCTAGCGACACCAACGTATTGCCGAAGTACGGCAGAGGTGTAGATGAGCCATTAGCTTTTTCTTTGTGTGTAGTTTCTACGTCAAACGTCAAGACTTTCATCAGTAATAAACCCCCGTGTGTACATCTATGTGGCTGGTGAACATACCATGCCACCCATTCAGTTTATTCTTTGAGATGCAGATGTGTCGTGCTGTGTTCTCTTCTTCTGATGTACCAGTCTTACCAATACCAATGATGACATCAGCCTCACCAGCCTTGCCAGTACGTGAACCATCCAGCATTGAATAGTCAATGAACTGGCGGTCATGTGCATCAAAGCTAGCCTGAGACACTGACCATATCAGAAGTTTGTTGCGCTTGGCAATCTCACGAGCAAGAACGTACGTTTCCTTCAGGCGTTCGTCACCACGGTTGAAGTCACCAGCAACTCTGAACTTATCTAGCTGGTCACAAAACATAACGTCTGGTTCGTTTAGTTGGGCGTACTCGTTCAGTTCATCCATTGATGTCCCCACAGAATCCATGACAACAAGGTATGGCTCTACCTCTTCTATGTAGCGTTGCTCTAGGGTATGTCGCTCCTCGACCATTTGTTGTCGTGTACGTTCAAAGAATGACTGGATGATTCGTAGCTTAATCTTTTCGGCTGGCTCTTCGTTGGCCCAGTACACAACCTTGTTATTACTGCGTATGTAGTTCGCTGCAAGAAAGGCACAGAACGTTGTCTTGCCTACCTCTGGCCTTGCAAACAGGATACCAAGGTTACCTCTATCCATGCCTGTCAAATGCTCACGCAACAAATCCCAACCGAATGGGAAGTCAGGGTCACCTGTCTCTTCTTCTACAAGCTGTGTAAATCCTTTGTCCATCTCACTATACGTTGTCTTGTCAGACATCCGCCCATCTTCAACCATGTCAATCAAGGTTTTTAGTTCACCAAAATGCTCGGACTCACCCGTGAATATGGCAATCGCCTTCTCACCAATCTGTCTGGCTCTGTCCCGAACCCAGAAGTTCTTGACTACATCAAGTTCGAGGGCCATGTCAGAGGATACTTTCTCTGATAGGTTGTCTAGTATCTTGTATATCTCACCTATTGCGCTAGATGGCATAGCGGGATTGCGGTCACTGACTAATGCCGCTACCTGTTGAGGGTGCATAGTTGCACCATACTCTTTGTGTCCGTAGGTAATCACGTCAAAGATGGTTGCATCTCGTCCCGTGAACATGTCTTTCGACACAATGTTCTTTACTTTGTTGTAGAACTCGTTGTCGAGCAAGAAGCCCAACACCCTATGTTCAAGTGTACTTTGCGAATAATCGCTCTCTGGTATCATGTTCCATGTCCTTTATATCTTGATTTAAAATCAGTATGTTTGTAGGCACAACGCCTTGTAACTTTCTTACAATATCAAGGGCCTTCTTTGTAGCATCCTTATCAAGAGCCACAAGAACCTTGTCATACTTCTGCAGTATCGGGATGTGTGTGTCAAGAAGGTTAGTTCCCAACAAGGCTACCCCCGAAAAAATATCAGATACACAACAAGCACTAGCGCAATCTTCGAGAAGAACAGCGACACGTCCTGTGCCGCAAACGAAAGGACGACCTGACTTTCCATATCTCCACCACTTGGGCTTCTCGCCCGTTAAAGTTCTACCTGCGGCATCAACAACACGCTTACCATCCGTGACCATGTAAACAACACGGTTACGCTGAAAGTCAAATCGTAAATCGACGCGACCATCAAGATAAGCACTGTACGCATTAACTCGCTTGAGGTAGGCAACCGCTTCTTGACTACGAGATATAGGAGCGAACGTGCTGGGCATTTCAAATGCAGCACCCACGTCTTCTGTTTTGTAGTGTAGTTTTCTCTTTGCTTTCAATAACATAGGATGTGTAGTTACATTTTTACTTAAACGAAAGTCAGTGCGACCAGAAGCAGTACAGTCAGCGTGAAAGCAATGATAGAGACGTTGCCCTTCATGTTCGCCCACACTAAACGTGTTCTTCTTTCCGCACACAGGACAATCCATACGCATCCGACCATTCGGTTGCAAGGGTAAGTCCATCACATAATCTGTAATCCAGTTTGCCATGACATACCCCTACGACAAACTAAAACGTGTGTCAATGTTATTTTTTTTGTTGACGGGATATTCTTGACATGCTATTACAAGGATACCCTGTTAGGCTAACCCTATAAGGAATAATACTATGAATAAAAAGAACCCTATAGTAAGAGACGTACAATCTGACAAATACCGAACACGGGTTGTCAAAGATAAAAGACGTGTGTTACGAGATGAAACCTACGATTGGGTAGCTGAATTACACGAGGAACAAAATGCCCAGACCGAACAAGATACAAGAAGAGACGAAGACATACAATCTTCTGATGACAGTTGAGCAGTACGACAAGCTGTACAAGACTGCACACGACAGACAAAGAACTGAGCTAGAACAAGTTAGCGTGGCTGATTTGATTCGTGAAGCTATTGATATTTACATCCACGTATTGGAGCAAGAAGAAAATGAAGAAGCGTGAATTAAAAGCAGAAATAATCGAACGCACCTACGATAATAGTTGGCAAGTAGTAACGCCAGCTAGCCTGACAAGACTGAACGAGACAAACAAAGAACTTGTCAAAGATGGCGAAGCTGTAGACCTGACAAGATGGATTACAGTGCATGTGACAAATAATCAACGCAACGCAAAAAAATGGCTTGACACTCACGCACAAGACGTGGTAAAACTAGGGACACTCTACGAAGTCGCATAGCTTTTCTCCTTTCTATATGCGCCGTAGAGTGCCTTTCTGTTGTGGTTGACAGGGGAGCGGGGTTACCTTTCGGGGTGGCCCCGTTCTTTTTTGTTTGACACACCAGATAGTTTGCTGTATAGCTAATGAAACAGCAACCAACCGAAGGGAAGTAATATGTCAACAGGCAAGTACGAATGGAATGTCAGGGTCGTAAAGCAAGGCTACGACTTTGCTGAATTTATTGTAAGTGCAGACACTGCCGAAGAAGCAGAAGCACAGGTAGACCCCAACAGTGTTAGTGACGAACATTGGAATGGTGATGGCTGGGAGTATCCCGACCTATTTATCTGTAGCTATTCCACTGAACGCATGGACAAAATCCAACCAGACCTTTATGTGAACCCTGATAACGCAGGCAGTATGGAACTTACAGACTACGAGCATGGTTTCTTGATGGCTACTTCTCACTACCTACATGCACAGTTAGTGGATACAGGCTGGGAAGGTGACGACTGGATGGAAGTAGAGCTAGACGGCAAGTACTACGATTTTAACTTCTGGCGTGAAGACGATTCGGGGACAAACTGTACTGTCTACGCTACAAAGATGGAAAAGGGACATAGGACAGCTGATACCAACGTGTTTAAGAGGTTGTGGTAAAATGTCTGGACTTACATGTAAGGATTGTGGTACCTACCATGATAGCTATAACGACCTAAAGCACATTGACTGGGACACTGGCGGATTCTGTCAGGGTTGCGGGTCAGATGATTTTATAGAAGAAGGGAGTGACGAATCATGATAAAGAAACATGCAGAACACCTCAACGCCATAATGGAGGCACTTGACGCAAAGAATCGAAACAAGATTCTGACGGCAATGTGTATGCTGAATTACCTTGTTACAGATGAACCCCAGAACTATTCCCAGATAAACAAATGGGCAAGACGTGTTGTGGAATTATCAGAAGAGATTCTTACCGAAGAACTAGAACAGGAGCTTATGCAAGATGGGTAAAATGAAACAGCTTGCAATGGACCGCGAAGAGGACTATTGGGAGAAGGCATCGTTCTGGGCTGGCTGTTGTGAATACAAAGGACAATTCCTAGAACGAATGGCACCCCACCGAGACAAGATGGCACACATGACAAGTGCCGAACTTGATGAACTACTGACCCAAGCATGGGATGAAAAATGGAGCGAGTACCAATGACAAATAGACCACACAAAATTAACCTCACCTGTAAACAGAAGAAGCAACTCTTAGAGATTGTTAATCGCGTCAAAGACATGAACAGGATGACAGATGACAAAGGCCCTCTTAATTACGATGACGTTTGCTATCTGGAAACTGTAGAGTTTAGACTGGCTGACATGTTCGACATGCAACAAGAGATGACAGCCTGCGAACATGGCAAGTACCGCAACAGATATTCTGATTATGAATACCTCACGCCAAGCGAGACAACAGCAAAACACAAGGCTGACAAATGACAAACGCTAAACGTGACAAATTCCCCACGCTAAACGTGACAAATCACCCACGCTATCAAACTGTAGTTGAATTGCTTGCATCTGCTAAGTGTGGGTGCGGTAGTCGGGCCGATGTTATACAAGATGGAAAGGGTTATTTTTGCGCGGCGTGTTGGGTTTCTAGATTTACAAAACACTCTTGACAAGGGGGGCTGGTTTGTTTAACGGTTAAGGTGCCACAAAAGAAAAGGAAACCGAACCAATGAAAAAAGCAGATACAAACAAGCCAGCCTTTACCATGTATCCAAAGGCCCGTCGCTCTATCGCAGATATAAAGACGGGTGCCTTAAAACACAGCAAGAATACCAAGATAGCAGACAAGGGGAAGCTAGCTATTGTAAAGAAAGGCCAGTTTAAAGGTTACGTCATTCTCACCCTAACACTAGAAGAACGGGCAACCTGTCCCCGCTCTTGTTATCACTGGGATGATTGTTATGGTAATAACATGGCCTTCGCGCATCGTATCGAACACGGGCCAGCACTTGAAGCCAAGATAGAAGAAGAGCTAGAAGAATTATGCGCCACATATAAAGGCGTGATAGTCCGGCTTCATGTTCTGGGTGATTTCTATTCGGTGGATTATGTGAACTTCTGGGAAAAGATGCTGGGCCTATATGATAACCTTGCGGCTTGGGGATATACCGGACGCTCTAAGGATGAGCCTATAGGACAGGCCCTTGCATATGTCCGGCACCTTTTCGGCACCCGCTGGTCTGTTCGTTTTAGTAATGACTTGGACATTTCCTTTTCAGCTAATAGCCTAGAAAGAACGCAACCAGCAAAAGGGAAATCATTTGCCTGCCCTGAACAAACGGGACAAGTTGCAAACTGTGCAAACTGTGCGCTTTGCTGGTCGGCACCTGATAAGCAGGTTTTGTTTGCCACGCATTAAATGACAAATGGGCCACGCTAAAGTTTTTTATTGGGGATATATCACAAGCTCATCTGGTTTTTCGTTTCCTTTTGGCTGGGCTGGTTTGGATTTATCAAGATAATTTGCGAGATGGGGGCAAAATTATCACCAAAATGCTGCCGAAATATTTGTTGTTTACATTGTTTCTGGTCTGTGTTTATCCTGTAAATACCCCGGCCTTTTGCCGGATACTTTAACCACAATGAAAGAGAAATATTATGCCTAATGATTTAACCACACTCCCTTTTGGGGAACTAAAAGAGATAAGGGACGGCTGGGAATACCAGCATTCGAACCCGTTTAATCTTGACCTATTCACACAACGGGCCGTATTCGAGCGGGTGCCAGTTGTTGCAGAGCCGTCTATTGATGATATCGTATACCCTGAAAGAATGACGGGCTTTGATGCTATCTTTAATCGGGCATCCGGTGAAGTTGTCCAGATGCGACCCGTCCCTAAATCCTACCAGCTAGTCCCGCATGAAACGATGTTACAAAAACAAGCTGAACAAATCCAAGATAGCGAGTTGCGGAACCAGTCTGTTAAGGTGGTAGACCGTCTTTTCGAACAAGGGAAGAAGGCGCACCGGACTATTTACTTCACTGATTTAACGTCGGAGGTGAAGAGCAGGGCGGGCAATGATAGCGTCGTGCCACGTTTGGACGTGTTCAATTCGATAGACATGTCATGGGCGTTTCAAGTGTTCTCTGGTGCCTATCGTGACCTCTGCCGTAATACCCTAGTCTTTGGCGGGGAAAAGGCATATCACCAAAAGCGGAAACATACCCGCAATCTAGATACCAGCGCGATGACCGGAAAGGCTATGCTATCGCTGGACATGTTCACAGGCCAGCGTGAAGTGATGGACAACTGGGCGCGTCGTCCTCTGTCGTCTAGACAGTTTGCCGAGATACTGGAAGGCTCGATTTGTGCTAGACCAGCAAGGCCAAGCGATAAGGAAGGTGACCGTCTGGTAAACAAAAGTCTGTTTAATTACATGATGGACTTATTCACAGAAGAGACCGACGAACTGGGCGAGACGATGTGGGCGGGATATAATGCGCTCACTCACTGGTCTACCCATACAATGGAAAAGGGGATATCAACCCAAAAACAGCATGATACTCAGCGCGTCCGGTCTGGGCATGTTCGGGATATCTTAACGGGTGACGCTTGGCAGTCCCTAGAATTGGCGGCGGCATAATGTCCATTCTCGAAATCAAAACAGCAATCAGGGCATCACTTGCCCTGCTAGCAGAAGCCGCTATGTCTGGCGATAATGAAACCGCAGGAAAGCATTTCGATGAAATCATGATGCTGACTGGAAAGCTGGGGGATTATTGCTAGTGGAAGCCCTATACGTTATTTATAGAACAATGACCGTTGTTCTGTTATGCTTAATTATCTACTCAATCTTTGTTCAATAGAAAGGAACAAAAAAACCATGTTAAACGAAACACAAATCAACGAAATCAAGAACCAGTTAAACCTTGCCATTCGTAGCGATAAGATGAGCCGCGAACATGTGGTTAAGGCCTTTGAACTCTTGGCGGATATCCAGCAAACAACGGCGGCGGCACCAACCGCGGCACGTTTTGGGGAACCCGTGAGCTTGCCAGTTGTGGCACCTGTAAAGAAGCCAGCCACGAATACAAATGGGGCGGCATTACTGGCGGTATTCAAGCGGCGGGCGTATCCGGTGCTTATCAAGACCCTTGCAAAGGATGCGGGATTGTCTAGCTCAGTGGTCCATTCAGCTATTTCGTATTTGAAGGCGCAAGGATACAATATTAAAGGCGTTCAATCTGCAGGTAAAGGAAACCGGATGCAGTACCAGCTAGTAAAGAAGGGGGCGTAGCTATGTCAGAATCCAGATATATCAGTTTAAATGATGCGCTGGATGATGTCATAATCGGCAAGCTAGCAAAAGAAATTGATGAACGCGAGCTACTCAGTCGGCCGGAAATCGAACAGTTTATTATATCCGAACTTGATTATCGCCTTGAGGATATGGTAATAGAAATTATCACGAACCGTCTGAGCTTTGACGTTTCAGTAACATAATGAAGGGAAGAGAACATGAATAAAGACCATTTTGAATACAACATCACCGAGGATAACGCTTCAAACTTTGCGGTAGTACCAGCCGCAGACCTCATGAGATTGCGGGACTACGTAGAATTGGTCCGTAACCAGATTAGCTTTTTGGATAAGCAACTGGATGCTATGGGAGTCGGTAGCTGGGATATTGATGTTAAGACCGTTGCCGATATCCAAGTGAAGAAAGGGGCCAAGTGATGGTAGACCGTTATGGGTTTGTGGTGTTCTACACCTGTTTGTTTCTTTGTTTAGTAACAATAATGGCGACGGCATCATGACCGCTTTACACATCCTGCTAGTTCTTTTATTATTATTAGACTAGCGTTTATTTCCTCCCGTGAAGCCCCTCAGCATAGTCTGGGGGGTTTTGCGTTGCGGGATAGTCTGGAATATACCGTTAGCCGTTGCAGTTGTTAGGGTTTTACCCTTTGGGATTGTCCCCGTTGTGCTAGTTATATCAACGTCAACAGTCAGCCTTTATGGTAAACCATACCGATAAAACCCTGCGAACATGTGACAAATGACAAGACACGGACACGGGCGGGTGCGGGCGCATGTATCTTCAAGGGGTTATGGTGCTAGTTCGCGGGATATGGTGCCAGTAGGGTGAGACGTGACAATCATTGATGATGAAAAGATAAATATTGCCTTGCACGGGTACGCATGGGCCACCCCACCCCCCCGGCATTTGCTAGCAATCCCGACATGTTTTTTGTATTTTAGGGGTTACCTGTATGGTATTCCCGGCAACGTGTAGGGCAACGTCTAGGGGCAAAAGAAAACCCCCTTCCCGCGAACGGGTAAGGGGGCCTATCAGTATACCGGGGGGATATGGGGTTTAGCCCGGCGAGGTTACACCCAGTGTAACGTCAGATTCACCATCTGTCAACCCAAAAACGCCACCCCCGTGTATTTTTTTTATATTGTTGGGCATTACCTGTTGACAACACACTATATTAACGCCATAATAAGGGTGCTGGCGGTTGCAAAAAGGCGAACGACCCCAACCATAGCGATTTATCCTTACATTATAGGTCTTCGATACGCTTCCCCGGCACTTAATCCCCCCATGTTCGCAGGAAACAAACAATGAATTTGGTCCAACAACCAAAGAAGAAGGGCCTTTCCGAAAAGCAGGAAACGTTCCTTACGGCTTTGTTCGAAACCAACGGTAACTTCAACCAAGCAGCAGAGGTTGCGGGGTACTCACACGGCTCTGTGACGTGGTTACGAGACAGTTTAGCCGACGAAATCGTAGAACGCACCCGTGCGCTCCTTGCAGGCAACTCCCTGAAGGCCGCGAACAAGATGATAGACCTTGTAGACACCCCCGTCGTAGAACGTGGAGACGACTTGAAGCTACGTGCTGCAGAAGCGATACTCAACAGGGTTGGTCTGGGTAAACAAGAGACAATGAATCACAACGTACAGGCTATCCACGGGGTAGTTCTGCTGCCACCAAAGAAAGAGATGGTCATCGATGGCTGACAACGACGTTAAAAAGGCTGTAGGTGCTACTGCTATTGCTGTTGGTGCTGCAGGTGCTGGTTTAGGAGTCTATGAAGCAGACTCAGACAACCGACAGATACGCAAGGCTAAAAAGAAGCGTCAGAAAAAACGTGACGCAGATAAAGTCACTCGTCAAGCAAATATTGCAGAGTCTACACGCAGAGTAGCACAGCAAAAGCTAGAGCAACTAGAAAAAATTCAACCACAGGACCTTAGTGCCGAAGACCGAAAGGTTCGTCAGGCATACATCAAAGAACAGAAAAATGTAATCAAAGGTGCAACCAAGTCTACAGCCAAAGACCTTGCAAAGTCTATTGGCTTACGTTCGATTCCCGGACTAGGCGCGTTTATCTCTCTATTTGCATCAAAGCCAGCCTATGCGCGTGGCGGTAAGGTACATCGTGGCAGAACAGCAGGACAATCCTCCGAAAAAGCGCGGTAGGCCCAAGAAGGACCCCAATGCGCCAAAGGCAACTTACAATCTTTCTCGCGCTGAAAGAGCCAGACGTGCGCTACAGGCTCGTGTTCGCAAAGCTGAAAAGGCTAAAGAGAAGCACCAGCAAAAAGCTCAAGATAAAGCCAGCTACGCACGTAAGCTAAAGAAGAGTGCCAAGAAGGTAGAGACCGCAATCAACGGCACAGGTTCGCGGGTTGTAGATATGGATGACGTATCCAATCTCCCGGCAACGGTCAAGGAAATAATTGATGATACCCCTGTTATATTCAAACCTAATGACGGTCCTCAAGAAGAGTTCCTATCAGCCCCTGAACAAGATGTTCTGTACGGCGGTGCAGCGGGTGGTGGTAAGAGTTTCGCACTTCTTGCCGACCCCTTACGATACTGCCATAATGCTAACCATCGTGGGTTGCTTCTTCGCCGGACTCTTGACGAACTAACAGAACTAATAGACAAGTCCAAGCAGCTTTATCCAAAGGCATTTCCCGGAGCCGTATATCGGGAATCCAAATCCACTTGGGTTTTCCCTTCTGGGGCAACCATGTGGTTCACCTATCTAGACCGCGACAAAGACGTAACTCGTTTTCAAGGTCAGGCGTTCAACTGGATAGGCGTTGATGAAATCACCCAGTATCCGAGTAGCTATGTTTGGGATTATTTGCGTTCACGTCTTCGGTCAACGGACCCAGAACTACAGAAAAACCTCTGTATGCGATGTACTGCTAACCCCGGTGGTGTCGGCGGCTGGTGGGTTAAAAAGATGTACATTGAGAAGCACACGGAGAATGAGGCTTTTCCGGCGTATGACCCAGAGACGGGTAGAGCGTTTCTTTGGCCTGACACACATCCTACAAGAGCAGGACAGCCTCTCTTTTATAGAAAATTTGTACCAGCTAGATTAACTGACAACCCCTACCTCATGGCTGACGGACAGTATGAAGCAATGCTTCGTTCGTTACCAGACGTAGAACGTCGCAGGCTACTTGATGGAGACTGGGATGTAGCAGAAGGCGCAGCCTTTCCTGAGTTCTCCCGTTCCAAACATGTCGTCGAACCTTTCGAGATGCCAACCAACTGGCCCCGGATTCGTGCTGCGGATTATGGCTACGCTAGTCCTTCTTGCGTCCTGTGGGGTGCAATCGACTGGGACAACAATATATGGGTGTATAAAGAGTTATACGCTAAACACTTGACAGCAGAGCAGTTAGCTGATAAAATACTAGAAATGGAGGAGTTAGACCCTCTACCCCACTACAACGTCCTTGATGCCTCCTGTTGGAACAAAACAGGCTTCGGACCATCTATCGCAGAAACCATGATGAGAGCAGGTGTTCGATGGACACCATCTGACCGTAATAGACTGCAAGGAAAGATGGAACTCCATAGAAGACTATCGGACGACCCGTATACTCAAGAACCACGTTTACGAATCTTCGCAACCTGTAAACACACTGTCGCACAGATGTCAGGTATTCCGCTGTCCAAAACCAACAGTGAAGACGTAGATACAAAAGCAGAAGACCACGCATATGATGCGCTCCGTTATATGGTTATGACTCGTACAAGTGGTTATACATCAATTCATAAATCATTGCAAGGCATAAAAGACCAAGCCTTCCAACCCTTTGATGGGACGTTCGGATACTAGATGGCACTCACGGATATAGAATTAGGTAAAAAAGCAAAAGACGGTACTCTCACGCTTGGCGAGGCGTGGGATTTTGCCATGTCTAAGGCTGACGAAAAGCAAAAGAAGCGCATCAACCCTATTAAGTCTGGTGCTAAAACATTAGGTATTGACCTGAGTACCCCCTACAAAGACCTCAAGCAAGCTGACGTAATCAAGCTGTTTACTGTCGAAGGTAGCCCCGACGCTAAGAACAGAGCTTACAATCTCCAAACACTAGAAGCATTGGTACGCCCCGTGATGGAGCGTTACGGTGCTACAGCCGCTATGGAGACAGTAGCCGAGGGTGTTGACGAGATTATGTACCCGCAACTAGCTGGTGCAAAAGGTTTAGCAGGAACACAACGCACAGGTTTAGCTGGCGAACGTCCAATGCAAGGTCTTCTTCCTAAAGAAGAGCTAGATAAGATATACGCAGAAGCAACTCCTCTTGTTGCAGCCGAGTATGGTCAACCTACATCAGACCTACTAGAGTACCACAAAGCTACAGCAAATCGTCCTGAACAACTGTTAGGTCTTAAAAAGTCAGACGTTACTATTGTGGGTGATACCATAACAGTAAAAGGCAAAGTAACAACAAAGAAAGACCACAAGGGTCGCCCTGAACTTTCTTTTGATACTAATTCGCGTTTAGGCCGTCTTTTAAAACAGAACTACGATACAAGCACATCCGATTATCTGTTTGACGTTACAGATGGAGACTTCACGGATGCTTTCAACAAGCACATTGGAACTCGTCTCCAACCTTTCGCTAACATACTCCCAGCAAAAGAAATAAAAAGTCGTTCTCCTGCGGGTGAGCTAGTTCGCAATTACGAGCCTGTAACCACACCATCTGTTATCCGCTCTATCGTACCCCGTTTCATGTTAGAGCAATACAACGTAAACGAAAACTTCGTTGAAGGTATGATGGGCCACGTAAACCCGTCTATCTTGAAAAAGAACTACGCTGGCTTTGTACCCCAAAAAGACCTACCTGCCCTGATTGAAAGTCCCGTAGACTTTGCAGGTGGTGAGTTTGGTACCACACAGACAGGCCGTGTAAACCTAGACCTTTTAACTGACGAACAAAAAGAAGCCCTTGCTTCTGAGCAGCAAACAACCATATTAGCAGAAGAACGTGCTAAACAAAGTCAAGCAGCGGCAGCAACAGCCGAAGCCGAAGCAAAACGAACTTCTACCCTAGCTGCTATCACCCCTGAACAAATTCAAGAAGCTGAAGATAAGTCTCGCGCTATAGAAGAAGCTAAGATTAAAGGTAGACAGGCTGCTAAACTGGCGAGTGCTGACGCAGACGTAGTTCCTGAATCCAACCCAGAAGCTCGTGCCAACTTGGAACGGAAAGGCTTTGACGCAAAGTCGATGGCGGATGGAATCAATAAGTATCTCGGTAAAGTTCCCGGCCCTGTCAAAAAGGCACTAGGACCTTTGGGTTTAGGCCTGACTGCAGCAACTGCTGCCTCAACAGCAACTGAGGTAGAAGCGGCTACAGACTCTCCTGCCCTTGCTGCCATCGCTGGCGCATCAGAGTTTGGCCCTATAGGGTACAGTGACGTACGAGACATTGCTGCTGGACGGTCAGAGCCTGACACGTTTGGCACAACACCTGCTAGTCGCATAGCTGCCGAAGAACAGGCAGGTTTTATCGACTTAGGACGTGACAGGGGACCTGAAGCCGCTCCTGCCATTGAACAAGACCAAGGCTTTTTAACTAGATAATGGGAGATGACCATGCCTGATAATAATTACAATTATGGCGCATCCTACATCATGAACTCAGACAAGACATCTGTTGACGATGAGATGGGGTCAAAGACTCTTTACCGTGAAGGTTTAGAATTTGACACTCGTGCCAAGACAGATTCTTTGACTGAAGACATGCCAAAGGCAGCGACCAAGGGTGCAGTAGACCCTTCTGTAATGAAAATGGCTGAAGAACGCGATTACTAAATTATGGCAGATGATAACTTCCTTCAACCTGAAGATGACACGACCATTCCACTGTATGACGCGGATGAAACCTTTCCCGGTCTAGCAGGATACGTAAAACAGAAGTTCGAAGAAGCTGAAAACGGACGTTACTCTCACGAGCAGCGTTGGTTGCAAGCCTACAAGAATTTTCGTGGTGTTTACGACTCTTCTACAGCCTACCGTGATTCAGAACGGTCTAAGGTGTTCGTTAGAATCACCAAGACTAAAGTTTTGGCTGCTTACGGGCAGATTGTAGATATCCTGTTTGCTAACAAGAAGTTTCCTCTAGTCGTACAGCACACTCCTATTCCCGAAGGGATTGCGGAGTTTGCACATATGGAGACACCGCTAGACCAGATGGAAGACCCGTATGGTTTTGTTGGTGATGGGCGTGATTTGCCACCCGGACAATTAGGTGCAACGCCATCTAGTAAGTTTCTCGGTGGGCTTCAAGGAGAGTATGGCAGCTTGCCACTCGCTGAAGGTCCTGCAAAGATGGGTGAACCACAGATTAGCCCAGCACAAATTGCAGCGATGAACATGGAAAAAGTTATCCATGACCAGTTATTAGATACCAACGCAGTAAACGTTTTCCGAAACGCTATATTTGAATCGTCCCTTCTTGGCACAGGAATTGTCAAGGGGCCTTTTAACTTTTACAAGCGTGTCCACAAGTGGGGCCGTGACGACGAGGGTAATCGGGAATACCAGCCCTACGAGAAGGTTGTACCTAAAATCGAAATGGTGTCTTCGTGGGATTTCCACCCAGACCCATCCGCTACCAGCATAGATGACTGTGAATACGTCATAGAACGTCACAGACTAAACCGCCAACAGCTTCGCGCACTAATCAAGCGTCCTTACTTTATTTCGGAAGCTATAGAAGAGTGCCTAGCAAAAGGCCCTAACTACGAAGATAAGTATTACGAAGACACAATTCGTGAAGATGAAAACGAACCATACGTTTCAGAGAACCGCTACGAAGTTCTCGAATACTGGGGTGTTCTTGACGCTGACCTAGCTAAGTCAGCAGGGTTTGCAGAAGCAGATATGATGTCAGAGTTTGACGAACTACAGGTAAACATCTGGGTTTGTGGAAACATGATACTTCGTTGTGTTCTTAACCCCTTCACACCAGCCCGTATTCCATATCAAGTGTTCCCCTACGAAGTCAACCCTTACCAGCTATGGGGTGTTGGTGTAGCAGAGAACATGGAAGACGCTCAAAAGCTCATGAATGGTCACGTACGCATGGCTATTGATAACCTAGCTCTAGCAGGTAACTTGGTGTTTGACGTGGATGAGGCAAGCCTTGTGCCGGGCCAAAACATGGACATATTCCCCGGTAAGATATTCCGTCGCCAATCAGGTGTTACAGGGACAGCCATCAACGGTTTGAAGTTTCCTAACACGGCTGGTGAAAACCTACAAATGTATCAGATTAGCCGCCAGTTGGCTGACGAAGAAACTGGTATCCCATCCATTATGCACGGTCAGACGGGCGTTAGTGGTACGGGCCGCACAGCGGCAGGATTATCCATGCTTATGGGTTCTGCTGGTCTGGCAATGAAGACAGTCGTAAAGAACATTGACGACATGCTGCTAAAGCCATTGGGTGAAGCATACTTCCAGTGGAACATGCAGTTTAACGAAGACTCCCCTGACATCGAGGGTGACCTAGAAATCAAACCACGCGGTGTTGCAGCCGTAATGCAGAAAGAAGTTCGTAGCCAGAGGCTGACAACGCTTCTACAAACAGTCGCTAACCCTATGTTAGCACCATTCATCAAGATACCAAACCTGATGCGTGAACTGGCTATATCACAGGACATCGACCCCGATAGTCTGGTGAACGACCAAAACGAAGCTCAACTGTATGCAAAGATGTTACAAGGGATGATGGCAAATGCTCAACAAGAAGCAAGCGCAGACGCTGGCCCCGCTGGTGCAGGGCAAGGAATGGGAAGCCCTGAAGGAGTACCTGCAGGACCTCCGGGAACTGACGATTCAGGGCGTGGTGACGGCACAATCGGAGTCGGAACTGCTCCGGGCGCAGGGGAAGCTGGCTTTACTGGAAACACTCCTCAAACTCAAGAGTAACCACGAGGCGGTAATCAAGAATGGTTGACAGAATACAGCTAGGCACGACTAGAAAAGAAGACGAAAAGGAAGTGCTGACAAGAAAGCAGTATGAATCCTCTTACGTTGATTTTTTTAGTCAAACTTTAGGTATGCCCACTCTAGAGGAGCAGACAGGTATTGATGTTACGGCCCCTAAAATTGGTGGTGATTCATCTGCAGAAGATACAAGTGACGGAAACGAAGATTCACGAGCTAACTTAGAACGAGACTTAATCGGTGCGTTAGGTGGAGACTCCGGTGCTTTAGGCGGGGATATTAAGTTTGGTGAAGATGCTGCGGATTTTAACTTTACACAAAATTATAATACATACGGTGACTTTTTAAAGCAACAGCCGGGACAGCACGACAGAGTTGAGATGTTTAGCGAAGTGTTTGACCCGCTTACTCGCGGTGACTTTAAAGACATAAAACCGGGTGCGCTGTTTGATTCGGGTATAAAAAATGTTCAACAAATTCCCGGCGCAGTAGACCAAACTGCTAAAGACCTACAACAAACAGGTTTAAAGGCCACCGCCGAAAAAAATAAAGAAAAGGTCGTAGGAAGTCTTATGGGTGCTGTGGGTGGTATCCCCGGAAGTATAGCAGGTGGTTTTATAAACGGCACAACCACTACAAATGCTTTTGGAAATGCGTCGTTTAGACCAAGTGGAGCATTAGGCTTTGTTGCGGATATGGTCCATTCTAAACAGTATCAGGATATGGCACAGATAAGGGCAGCTACAGCAGCTAACGCGAGTGCTACAGGGTTTGCAATGTCTATCGGTGGATTTGGCATAACTCGTGCGCCGGGGTCAGGAACTTACACTGGAAACATGAGGGGTCTTTCTCACGTTCAGGCAAGAACCTTAGAATCTCTTAATAAAGGATATCTTCCATCCTCGTATAACATGCAAAAGGAAACTGGTACGTCTTTGGCGGATGCTGGGTATGTTTCTGGTAGGTTAAGCACGGGTGGATATTATAAGGATAACGGCACATACATGACAGCCACAGGCCAAACTGCAGCCTTTGGAATGGAAGCAGATGCCAGAGCCTTGGGAGCAAAGTATGGTGTAACAGACCTAAACAAAGTTAAGAGCATTCTACAGGATGCCAGAAACGGTAGAGGTACTGTTTCGGGTCTTATGGCAGCAGAAAAAGCTAAAGTTGATAAAGCAGCCGCAGATAAAGCGGCACAAGACGCGAGAGATAAAGCACAAAAAGCGGCGCAGGATGCGTGGAAAAGAGCAACCCAAACTACTGGACCATCCATGGATGATGGCGGCGATACGGGTCAAGGCGGCGGGGAGATGGGTGACTATTCAGGCGGCGGCGGCGGCTCTGTAAGTGGAAGTGACTTTGGGGGCTTCAGTGAAGCGGAAGCTACAGAAAGCTCTATGGCCCAAGGCGGCAGAGTCGGCATGGCTGCAGGTGGACAGATGGCAGCAGGCATGGCACCGTCTGGATTTATTGGTGCGCCGCCTAGTCAAGTATCCGAAGCAGAGTCAGTTGCAGACAACGTAAACACTCAAAAGCAAGAGGGTACGTTCATCATCAATGCAGCCGCTGTTGAGTTCGCAGGCGAGTCTGACATCATGAAAATGCTTAAAGACGCGCAGAAAGAGGCAGTTAGACGCGGAATAACAGTTGACAATCCAGAACGCAGTGCTAAACTAATAGATGTAGCCGTATCACGAGGAGAAGTGACGGTTGCACCCCATCTCGTCAAAATTATCGGTGAAGACCGCCTTACCAAGATAAACAATCGTGGTAAACCGGAAGTTAAAGAACGCATCGAAGAGAAGGGTCAGCAGATGGCTGCACAGAACAGCTTTCTTGAAAATCCACAAGCGTATGCTCTCGGTGATAAAGTAAAAGTGTACAGAGGGGAACCTCTCGACTTAGAAAAAGTAAATCCAACAGACTACGGGTATGGAAGTGACGACGTTGGTAAGTTTCATACTCCCAATAAAAGCCGCGCAAGACAATTCGCAGCAGGAGGGGGAAGAGGCAACCAAGTTATCCTCAGTCGTAAAGTTACTATGGACCAACTTTTTGACGGAGTAGAAGAGGCTTGGAAAGTACAGTCTAAAAAGAAGACAGGCTACTTTACCAAAATGCCTAAAAAAGAACTAGATAAAAATTTAAAGTTTATAAAAGGCCTGCGAGATGCTTATGCGTCAGGAGAACGCTCCGTGGACTCTATGGTTATGTTTTTACAAGAGCAAGTATTTGACGGTAAATCTAAAATAGACTTTATAGAAACTTTTAAAAATGACCCATTGTCTGGGGGTAAACTTCTAGGTAGGGCTATCAGTAAGGTAGCCACCAAAGCATCACCACCTTTAGCTATATTACAAGGCGCGTTTAACGCTACGTCTGTAGCTGACGCTACTTTAGGCGACTCCTTTTTAAATAGCTCAACAAATCCAGACTTTACAAAGAATAAGAATTAGTCAGCTACCCGCATAGCGGCCCTGACATAACCGAAGCGGCTACCTACACGCCAAGTAGCCCCGCATTATGAGGTAAAAAATGGCAAAAGCAAAAGGCCACAGAGCCAACAAACCAAATGACTCCTTCGGAGTAACTAACGCCAATAACTTGTATCGTGGAAAATATCGTGATGAAGTTTACGAAGACGAAGATGAGAAATTAGAAGCGTCTGAAGAAACCCAAGAAGCTGACCCCGCAGAAGCGGCTACTCAGAATGACGATAGTTTCGTTCCTCAAAAGGAAACAAAGGACTCGGAACACGATTACAAAAAACGGTATGACGACCTGAAGAAGCACTACGATAGCAAGGTTAATGAGTTTAAAGGGGAGATTGATAGTCTTCGCAAAGCCATGAATGACCGTGCTGTTGAAATGCCAAGGGGTGTAACACCACCGAGAACTCAAGAAGAACTCGAAGAGTTTAAGGAACGTTACCCCGACGTATTTGAAGTGGTTCAAACTGTTTCGTCTATGCAGACAGAATCTCAGGTGTCAAAGCTCCGAGAAGAAATTGGTACCATCAAAGAACGGGAACAGCAGTTAGAAAAGCAGAAAGCGTACGAAGAACTGCTTAGATTGCATCCTGACTTCGATGAAATCAAGACTACAGATGAGTTCTTGAACTGGCTCGAAGAGCAGCCAAAAACACTATCAGACGGTATTTACAAAAACAATACTGACTCACGGTGGGCGGCTCGTGTAGTGGACTTGTATAAGGCCGATACTGGTCTTAACAAACCAAAGAAGTCGAAGCGGCAGGAAAGTGCAGCAGATGCTGTAACAAAAACCCCTGCTAGAGAAGTTGCTACTGACCCAAGTGCGGGAAAGAAAATCTTCAAGGCTTCGCATATCGCCAAGATGAAACCTTGGGAGTTCGAAAAGCTGGAAGGCGAAATCGACTCTGCAAGGGCAGAAGGGCGAATTGATTACAACTCTTAATCCTCAAGGAAGGGATTGAACTAATGGCTTTTGATAGCGCATCAGGTTACAATAACCTGCCGTCTGGGAATTTCACACCTGAAATTTTCAGTCAAAAAGTTCTCAAGTTCTTCCGTCGTGCTTCGGTTGCAGAAGATATTACTAATACCGACTACGCTGGCGAAATTGAAAACTTCGGTGATACAGTACGTATCATTAAGGAACCAACAATCACTGTGTCTTCATACTCACGCGGTTCTGTGGTAAACCCACAAGACCTCGCTGACGACCAGATTACTATGGTTGTTGACCAAGCAAACGCATTTGCGTTTAAGATTGACGACATTGAAGAGCGTCAGTCACACGTCAACTTCGAAGCATTGGCTACTTCTTCAGGCGCATACTCCCTGAAGCGTAAGTACGACGCTAACGTTCTTGACCTCATGGCAACTGAAGCTGGTCTAACTGGCGAATCAGGTGCTTCTGTGGCTCAGATTGGCAGCATCGGTACTCTTGGTACAGCTTTGGATATCGGCGGCAACGCAAATCCCGGCAATCTAGCGGTTAATACTATGCTGGCAATGGCTCAGTCACTTGATGACCAGTCTGTTCCAGAAGAGAACCGTTGGTTCGTTGCACCACCAGCTTTCTACAAGCACCTGTTCTCAGCAGGAGCAAAGTTCGCAGAAGTTCAGGTAACTGGCGACGCGACTTCTCCACTGCGTAACGGTCTGGTGTCACTAGGCAACATCGCTGGTTTCCAGTGTTACAAGTCAACTGCACTCGTTTCTAGCGGTGCTACTGACCAAGTAACTATTACTGGTCTAGCAACAGATGGCACAGAGAACGTTATTCTCGGCGGTCACATGTCTGCAACAGCTACTGCTTCGCACATTGCGAAAACAGAAGTTGTCCGTTCAACTGAAACTTTCAGCGACATCGTTCGTGGTCTTCATGTGTTTGGACGTAAAGTCCTTCGCCCAGAAGCAATCGTTCGCGGCGTTGTTAGCTTAGATTAGTAGGGGAGATTAACTAATGGCTACTTACAACGTAACTGGTGCCGTAGCTGGTATCCCTCTTGGTAAGAAGATGCAGACTGTTGAAGTTGTTCTCGACTTTACATCTACTAATCTTGCTGCAGGAGACATCGTTAATGTTTTTGAAATTCCAGACAACACTCTGGTCTTGATGGCAGGTATCGAAGTGTATCAGGCCGCATCTACAGGCTCACCTACAATCGACATGGGTGACGCTGCTGCTGCAGACACTTGGGTAACTGACGTTAGCGGTTCTGCTGTTGCACAAGAGTTTGGTCAAACTGCTAAACTCTACACTGCTGCAGACAACATCGACATTATCGGTGTTACTGCTACATTCGACGGTAAAATCCGTTGTGTTGCAGTGATGTGTGACTTGGGTGACCCCGGCGTGGGCGCACCATTCGCATAAACAACTTAATTGAGGGGGAGGGGTAACTTTCCCCCTTGACGACTTTTTAATTTTATGATATAAGCAGCTATCCTCTGCAGGGATATACCCCCAATGTTCAAAGCAATACTCTTTATATGCAGTCCGTTATTGGGCAGTGCCGAGTGTCTAGAAATAGAAGATATTCGAGGACCTTACGATACACAAGGACAGTGCATAGAACGTGTAGTAGAAATGTACTTTTCTACACAGATGATTATACCACCTCCATATGAGTCTGTTAAGTACAAGTGTGAAAGTTCATTATAATGCCTCGTAAAAAAGAAACACCTATAAAAAAGACAACTAAAGGAAAGGGTGCTAACTATCGCCCTACTAAGTCTGGCGCAGGTATGACTGCAAAAGGCGTTAAAGAATATAAAAAAAAGAACCCCGGTTCTAAGCTAAAAACAGCAGTTACGGGTAAAGTTAAGCCCGGAAGTAAAGCTGCTAAACGTCGTAAGTCTTTCTGCGCTAGGTCAGCAGGGCAGATGAAGAAGTTTCCCGGTGCTGCAAAAGACCCCAATAGTCGTTTGCGCCAAGCAAGAAAGAGATGGAAATGCTAACTGCACTCATAGGGCCGATATCTTCTATAGCCAGTACGTGGCTAGAAGGTAAAGTAGAAAAAACAAAAGCAGAAACAGGAGCTAAAGTTGCAAAAGCTAAAGCTGAAGCTGTCATCATGGAGAAGAAAGCTACTGGCGAAATCGACTGGGATTTGGCTATGGCTGAAGGAAGCAAGCACTCTTGGAAAGATGAGTGGATTACAGTTCTATTCTCTGTGCCTCTCATACTGGCCTTCTGTGGTGACTGGGGTAGAGAAATCGTACAAGAAGGTTTTACAGCTTTACAAGCGATGCCGGAGTGGTATCAGTACAGCTTGGGCCTCATTGTTGCAGCGTCGTTAGGTATGCGTGGCGCAACCAAAATGTTTGGGAAGAAGTAACTTAAATTTAATACTAGGAGACTGAGACATGCGCGTTACAAAAATGAAAATGGGCGGGGCTAAAGCTGGTAAACGTAAAACCAACACAGGTAAACCTGATAACACTACTTTTAAGCGGACAGGTACACCAAGTAAAAACATTAAACGTAAAGGTAAAGTGGGTTCTGGTATAGGTAAATTAAAGCCACCTACAGGACTGCCATCTACTGGAAGCGGTGCAACAAAAGCTAATCCGGGTAAGCCAGATAATTCTAACTTTGGAATTAAACGTAAGCCGGGTAAAAACGTCAAACCTGCACGAAAGATGGGTAATAAAAAAGTCAAAAGAGTAAGTAACAAAAACAAGAGAATTTTATTCTAAAGATGAGTGTCGAAACCTTTCTCAAATGGAAGATACTTCCACGCTTTATGATGCTAGCCAGTACAATTATGTCTTGGCGTTGTGCTGAATGGTTCATGGATTTATCAGACCCAACAGGCGCACAGTCAGCTTTCGTATCTGTAGTGATGGGCGTTATGACTGGCGTATTCGGTATTTGGATGGGTCACGAACACAAGGGTGATAACCAGTGAAACAAGCTGCCACCAAACTAAACGAAGCAAGTGAGATAACTATCCCTCTTCGCAATCTCATCAGTATGATTGCGTTCACTGCTGTTAGTGTGTGGGTTTACTTTGGCTTAACTGAGCGTATCAGTTTCTTAGAACACAACTTAGAACTTACGATGGAAGAAGTTGAAGAGAACGATAATTGGATAGACGACTTTGAGCCGCCTAAGTCTGTGCAAGATATGGTAGGCAGAGTACATGTATTAGAAATTGAACTGGCTAAGTTAAAACTAATGATGGAGAATACCAAATGAAGAAGACGGTAGAGGCACCAAAAGGTTTTCACTGGATGAAGTCCGGCAAAGGTTACAAACTTATGAAGGGTGATTACAAGCCCCACAAGGGAGCCGTTAAAAAGGCTTCTTTCGAAGTACAGAAGGTACACAAATGAACTACAATCGTAAAGCTCTTATTGACCAACTCATATTACATGAGGGCCTTAAACTAAAGGTCTATCAAGACCACCTCGGTATAGACACGATTGGTGTTGGGCGAAACCTCGAAGACAGAGGCATCACCGACGGCGAATTAGCCTTTATGAGCCTTCTTAAAAACGAAGTTTACGACACGGGTATTACAGAAGCTAATGCTCGTTTCCTTTTGTCCAATGATATAGACATTGTAGAGAAAGAACTACTTAATGCTCACCCTTGCATTGAACGCCTTGATGATGTTCGTATTCGTGTGGTACTTGACATGGCCTTTAACATGGGAGTACCGCGTCTTTGTAAGTTTAAGAACATGTGGGCGGGTATCGAGTGTGGCGATTACGTCAAGGCTTGTGTCGAGATGCTTGATTCTCGCTGGGCAAAACAGGTAGGTAACAGAGCTATTCGTCTATCGGAGGCTATGAGAACAGGAGAACTCAATGCCAGCGGCTAAAAAGAAAACCAAAAGTAAAGTAAACGCGGCTGGTAACTATACCAAGCCAACCATGAGAAAGCGGCTATTCAATAGCATCAAAGCAGGTAGCAAAGGCGGTAAACCCGGTCAATGGTCAGCACGTAAAGCTCAGATGCTTGCAGTAGCCTACAAAAAAGCAGGTGGCGGATACAAATGATTGCAGAAACATTAGCGGGTATCGCACTTGTAAAGAGTGCTGTCGATGGCATCAAATCCGCTATTGGTACAGCAAACGACATAAGCGAGATTGCACAGCATATAGACAATCTGTTTGAAGGTGAAAGCCAAGTTCAGAAGTCTCGCAACAAAAAAGCGGGTATGGACCAGTTTAACGTCAAGTCCGTAGCTCAAGAAACAATAGATGCACGGTTAGCTCAAGAAAAAATGTATGAGATGAGCCAGATGATTGACCTACGGTTTGGTCACGGCACATGGGCAGGTATCGTCAACGAAAGAGCCAGACGTATTCAAGAGGCTAAAGAAGCTGCTAGAAAACAGCGAATAGAGAAAGCCAGACAGCAGCACGAGTTGATGGAAACCTTAAAAACTGTAGCTATACTCGTTGCTGTAGTTTTAGTGACGGTAGGCTCTTTAGTAGCTGTTCTATTGACTTAATCCTAGACGTACTGTATAATGGTAGTATTTAGGAGTTCTCATGCAGAAGCTGGCTGTAGAAGCACTAACTCACCGATACAACTTGGAGATGCTGGATGCAAAGACTGTGTTCAACAATCATTACAAAAGCTCTGATTTTACAGGTGACCATCCGAGTCTTCTTAAAGATATGGATGCAGCGGTTCAAAAATACACAGAAGCTGTCGAAAAACTAAGGGTACTGTCGTACTTAGCAGGAGACTTATATGGCATTGAAGAAGAGCCAACGCTCTTTGAAGGCGTGGACTAAACAAAAATGGAGAACCAAGAGTGGTAAGCCATCCACTCAGGGTCCTAAAGCTACAGGCGAACGATATCTTCCAGAAAAAGCAATTAAAGCACTCACCCCTGCTGAGTATGCAGCAACGACTCGTAAGAAACGAGCGGCTACGAAGAGCGGGAAGCAGGTCTCAAAGCAACCGAAGAAAATCGCAAAAAAGACTCGCACGTATAGGAAGACTAAGTAATGACATACCTAGAACTAATTAACGCCGTACTTCGAGAAATCAACGAAGTTGAAATAACTAGCGTTGCGTCCACACGCGGTATCCAAACATCTATTAAAGACTTTATCAACAAGTCACAGCGCGACATCATCAACTCTGAGGTAGAGTGGCCCTTTACTGTTTCAGCCGCCACCGTAACTACGAGTGCAGGTGCAGGAACTATTGCCAGAGAGTCTGATGCAAAGACGATAGACTATGATAGCTTCACTATACAAGAATCTGCAAGTACATCAGAGCGTACACTAAAGTACATATCTTACGAAGAATATATTCAAACCTTTAACGAAACAGATACCAACCCTACTGGCGATGCTAGAGGGTTGTCTCAGTATGTATATGAGACTCCTGACCACAAGATTGGATTGTCTCCTGTTCCTGATGTTGCTACCTATACTGTTCGCTACTTTTACTACAAGACAAACAGCGACATGTCTGCCAACACAGACACCCCTACTATTCCTGAACGCTTTCATGATGTGATTGTAAACCGAGCAAGGTACTACGCTCATATGCTTCGTTCAGATATCCAGTTCTCTCAGCTTGCTCTTCGTGACTATCAGGAAGGTCTTGAACGTATGAGAATTGAAATCATCAACAAGAAAGATTACATGAGGGCAGTTTAATGGCAGACACCTCTCTTCTTGACCCTTTTGTTGTTCGCTTGGGTGGTGGTCTTATTCTGGATAAGGATACTTTTTCTATCCCACCCGGAGCAGCACTGCAGCTTCAAAACTTCGAGCCGGATATCAACGGCGGCTATCGTCGGATTAATGGATTTACCAAGTTTGATTCTAACCAAGTAGGTGGTTCATCAGGTACAATCCTCGGTCTGCACATATACAAAAACCAAGTTATCGTTGCAAAAGGCACGTCTGTATTTAAAAGTACAGGAAGCGGGTACACTAGCATAGATACGGGTCGTACCAGTGCCGGAAGATACAATTTTGTAAACTACAACTTTGACGGCACAGACAAAATGCTTATGGTGGACGGTGCAAACCTTGCATCCATCTTCAACAACTCTTCTGTTACTGACGTTACTGCAAGCGGAAGACCTGCCGACCCTAAGTTTGTAGAGATATTTAGAAGTCACGCCTTTTACGCAGGTATGTCTGCTAGCCCACAAGAACTTATCTTTAGTGCTCCATTTGATGAGGACGACTTCACGCCGGGTCACGGTGCGGGGACTATCAAGGTTGATGAGCCTATTGTTGGCATCAAAGTCTTTCGTGAAAACTTGTTTGTATTCTGTGAGGATTCTATCTTTAAGATTACAGGCTCTAGTTTACTTGACTTTGCTGTAATTCCGGTAACTCGTGCTATCGGTTGTGTAGACGGTTTTAGTATTCAGGAAATATCTGGTGACCTTGTTTATTTGGCTCCTGATGGTTTGCGTACAATCGCGGGTACAGAAAGAATTGGTGACGTTGAACTTGGCACAATCTCCAAGCAGATACAGCCTCGCTTGGACAACATAGGCACAGACAGACTATCTAGCGTAGTCATTCGTAGTAAGTCACAGTACCGTTTGTTTTTTCCTACTGATAGTGGTCCCTCCACTTCTGCACCCGGTGTGCTTGGTGTTATTAAAGCAGGTGTCAACGGGGGAGTTGGTTGGGAGTACGCAGATTTAAAGGGTATAAAAGCCTCGTGCTGTGTGTCTAATTTCATAAACGGTGCAGAGACAGTTCTACATGGCGGATATGATGGCTACGTTTACAAGCAAGAAGTTGGTAACACATTCGATGGCGCAAACATATCTGCTATTTACCGTGGCCCAGACTACACTATGGGAGACGCTGGCATACGCAAGATGATGCAGCGTATTATCTGGAACTACGACAACGAAGGCGTGGTGAACTCTAACTTCCGTATCAGGTATGATTTCAACTCAAGCGAAACGCCCCAGCCTGCACAGTACAGCTTAAATACAGGGTCTGCTGTAGCGATATACGGTAACGCTGCATCCTCGTACGGAACAGCCGTGTATGGTTCTTCTGGAACTCCACTGGTTAGACAGAGTGTTGAAGGCGGTGGATTTACGGTAGCAGTAAGACTAGACGACGCGGCAGGTGCCGCACCAATATCAATCAAAGGATACCAACTGGAATTTACTCCGGGTGGAAGGAGATAACACATGGCAGGTTATGTACGGCAGTCTACATTTAGTGATGGCGACGTTATTACCGCAGCACACAGTAACGACGAGTTCGACCAAGTTCTCGCAGCGTTTGTAAACACGTCAGGTCATAAGCATGACGGCACGGCAGCAGAGGGTCCTGTCATTGGTTTGATTGGTGACCCCGGAGTAGCTACACCTTTAAATAAAGTCGTCGTTGATAACACCAACAATAGAGTCGGCTTGTTTGTTGACGCAGGCGGTGCAGGCTCCTCTGTTGAACAGCTTCGTTTTGAAGACGGTGTTGTTGCTCCCGTCACTGATAACGACATAGACTTAGGAACAAGCTCCGTACAGTTTAAGGATGCCTTTTTTAACGGAACAGTTACTAGCGACGGACTTGCACTTCCTACCACAACAGTTACGGACATATTAGATGAAGATGACATGTCTTCTGACAGTGCTACGGCATTGGCTACACAACAATCTATTAAAGCATATGTCGATGCGACAACCACCGCACAAGACCTTGACTTCCAAGCAGACAGCGGTGGTGCGCTTAATATCGACCTTGACAGCGAGACTATTACGTTTACAGGCGGGACTGGTATTGATACTTCTGGTTCAGGTAATGCTGTTACTTTTGCTATTGACAGCACAGTAGCTACTCTCACAGGTTCGCAGACACTAACCAACAAAACACTTACTTCTCCTATACTGAATACAGCGGTTAGTGGTACTGCCGTACTTGATGAAGACAATATGGCTTCAAATAGTGCTACACAGTTAGCAACACAGCAGTCAATTAAAGCGTATGTAGACAGCAGTGTAGCAGCAATACCAACAGGTGATATTACATCTGTAGTGGCTGGTGCAGGTATGACAGGCGGCGGTACAACAGGTGATGTTACACTTAATGTAGTTGGCGGTACAGGTATCACAGCAAATGCTGATGAGATTACTATTGACGCTACGGTAGCTACTCTGGACGGCAGCCAAACATTGACAAACAAGTCAATAGCAGCCACACAACTTACAGGCACGATAGACAACGCTCGTTTAGATGCGGAGTTACAAGCAATAGCAGGTTTGACATCTGCTGCTGACAAGGGCATTCAATTTACTGGTTCAGGGTCTGCGGCAACATATGACCTTACTGCCGCTGGTAAGGCTCTGCTTGACGACGCAGATGCTTCTGCACAACGTACCACACTCGGTTTGGCTATCGGTAGCGACGTACAAGCGTATGATGCGGAACTAGCAGCTCTTGCCGGACTGACTTCTGCAGCAGATAAGGGTATCCAGTTCACTGGTTCAGGGTCTGCGGCTACGTACGACCTCACTGCTGCTGGTAAAGCACTACTTGACGATGCAGACGCTACCGCACAACGCAGCACACTAGGGTTAGGAAGTGCCGCACTATTAACAGCAGGTACTTCTGCTAACAACGCAGTACAGCTTGATGGTTCTGCCAGACTACCAGCAGTAGACGGCTCACAGCTAACTAACTTACCAGCCGCTGGTGCAACTGCTGGCTTCGCAGTGGCTATGGCAATCGCGCTTTAGCAGTTGACGAAATAATTTAAAAACTGTATACTATACAGAGAGGTAATAATGGCACAAGATTTTGAAAGAGACATTGCAAGAAATGTTGGTACAGGCGAAGTTGTTTTACGAACCGCTGACTCCGATGATGCGCTTATTGGTATCAATATTGCTAATGTTACAACCACACAAATTTTAATGGATGTATACATCACTGGCACAGGTGCTACTGATGATTACTACATCATTAAGGGCGCACCTATTCCAGTAGGTTCAACCTTACAGGTATTAGATGGCGGTGCAAAGGTTGTGATGCAATCCGGCGATATACTCAACGTAAAGAGCGATACCGCAAGTAGCGCAGATGTTTGGGTATCTGTAGTTGATACTATTAGCGCATAAGGAATAGAACATGCCGTATATTGGTCAGAAAGTTCCCGGTTCCTATCAAGCTACTAAAGCTGTACAACGCTTTAATGGTGACGGTAGTGATACTACATTTACACTAACCACCACAGTCTCCTCTGTACAAGATGTACTTGTATCGGTTGATGGTGTTGTGCAGGATACTGCGGCTTACACTATTCCTGATGGAGTAACACTTACCTTCTCTGCCGCACCTTCTAGTGGTACTGGCAATATCTTCGTTAATTACCTTGCACCTCAAGCTGGCACCATTACTCCTGCCGCTGAGAACAAGGGTAACTTCAAGGGCGGTGGCTTGTTTCGTACCAACGCACAAACACTCACATCTGACATCACTATACTAGCCACAGAGAATGCCAATGTTACTGGTCCATTTACTGTGGCTTCTGGTGTTACATTAACCGTGGAAAGCGGTGGGACATTGGTGACGCTATGAGTACATTAAAAGCAGATACCATTCAGAGTACAGGCGGCGGTGCGGTCACGCTGACTAAGCAGAGTGCGGCTAAGGCTTTTATATCTTTTGATGGAACTGGAACTGTTTCTACTGATACGAGTTTTAATATCTCAACACTGACAGACAATGCGGCGGCAGATTACTCAATAGCTTACACAAATAACGTAAGCACAAGCAATCATCCAGTAACAGGCAGTAACATAGGTTCTTCAGAATCAAACTTTTTTGGTTTCATTTGTTCGGATGGAGTAGCACAAGCAACTACTGGTGTAACAGTTCACTTTGTATATTATAATGGTTCTTCAAATAACGACCAAGACCCTGTGCATCTCGTAACAAACGGAGACCTAGCATGAGCCAGATTATATGCGGTAATGTTATAGAGACAGCCAAGGAATACTTCCAAGTTGACTTAACCACACGAATGGATGAAATCACAGATTCAACAGCAGTCGTTGTTGACTTTGGTGGTAGTGGTACTGTGCGACACGATACTAAATCAAAGTTTGATTCAAGCAACGATACTTATTTATTAGACAGTAGCGATGGTGTTTATCTTATTAGTTTTTCTATACTGTTTTCTAGTAATGCAATCGGTACAGAACAACTTATGGATGTTGGCGCACAAATAGAGGTAGCAACAGACGGGTCTACTTTCACAGGTTTATTTGGACAGGGTGAAAGAACAACTGACTCCGCTAATGATAATGCTGGTGCAGAATCTTTAAGTGGCTCGTATATTTACAAAGCAACTACAGCAACCACAAAGTTAAGACTAGCGGCAATTTGTGATACTACATCCAGCGCAAATTATGAAATCCGCACAAGAGTAAATCAAAATATGCAAAGTCTAGCATTTAGTACAGACACAGCGCATGGAACATACTTTAGCGTCGTGAGGATAACATAATGGCACTTGGAAAAATCAAAGCAGATACGCTAGAACACTCCACCGCTGGCTCACTTGATACAAGTTACGTTGTGAATGGTAGTGCGAAGGCTTGGGCTGACTTTAACCAAGCCAGTATAAATGGAAGTAACAATATATCTACTATTACCGATTCAAATACTGGAAGATATGTTGTGAATATGACCAATAATATGAGTAATTCAAATTTTGCTATATCAGCTTGTATCAACAACCCAGAAAGTTCTGGCGGCGACCATACTGAGAACAGTAGCGTTGGCAGGTCATCTGGAACGGTTCCTGTTAAAATTAGGTCTGCTGATGTTTATTATGACCCTACACGCACACAGGTTATTATTCATGGAGACCTAGCATAATGAACACACCTGAGTTTCAAGGCACCCACCTCTGGGATAGACTATGCTGGGCAAAGGAAAACCTAGAAGGTTATCAGTCAGACTACCGTGTGGTATATGAAGACAGCCTTGACGAGTGTGCAAAGATACTTGTACCTGACCCTAACTGGATGGCTTGTGCATTGCAGGGCGGCATCTTACCACCAGTAGAGGTATACCATGAGTTAGCAAAGGATGAGGCTCAGGAAGGCTTTACAAAGCATACTAGGGGCTATCTATTGCATGAGACTAAGCCCATTGAGGCCATGACAGAGGAACAGGCTATTGAATATCTAATTATGAAGGACTGCCCACAGCATGTGTGGCAGAACTGGGACACTGGCAATAAACCTAAGATGGTTATCTGCCGTAAAGAACAGTTACCAAGCACAAGAGAGTGGC
>Ga0208793_1000125_pt1 | contig 51283 bp, 54 predicted proteins | sample 17_taG_FD_184092 | JGI IMG/M metagenome (GOLD analysis project Ga0208793, IMG submission 184092) | Marine viral communities from the Subarctic Pacific Ocean - 17_ETSP_OMZ_AT15314 metaG (SPAdes) (version 2) | ecosystem: Environmental > Aquatic > Marine > Oceanic | place: Pacific Ocean | collected... | reverse complement strand
TAAAGAGCGTATGCAACGATACCTTGAGCGTCATGGAGGCGGCACTACTACAAGCACTAAAGAGGATTGGAAAGACCCTACAACGGCAGGTTCGCTATCCCGTTGGATTCTTTGGAACAAGCCGAGTTTAAGCGGTTCGTTTGCAGACTACAAACGCAGGTTTGGATTAAAAGGTTCAATCAATGTTTCTAAATCAGCCGAAGAAAGAAAGTGTAAGTCATGTGAAAAACCTGCGACTACTGTTGTTCAAGAAGGTTCATTTTGTTATGAATGTTTGCCGATTAACTTGGGTGCTGAAACATTTGAAGCACCGCAATTAGATTCTGTGATTGGTGATGGAGTCATTTATTTCGACCCTGCATCCCCCACAGGAATTAGATACGAAACACTTTATGACAAAAATGGAGCCGTTGTTCGGGACGAATACCCACAGTATGATGAAATTAAGATTCCCGAACGGTTTCAAAAAATAATGAGTGACATTGGAACAGAAAAATTTTATTGGGTTAGGACACAGGGAAGTTTGCTGTGGATTATGCCGGAATTTTTTATTGAAGATTATCCGTTAATGACTCTTTTCGACACAAAATCCCTAAAAACTAATGGATATGAAAAATTGAAATGTGTTCCTGCTACTGCGGAAGAAGTATCTGCTTGGAAGGAAAATAAAACAGGAGATAAATTGGAAAAATTTTATGAAAACGGTTTGACAAAGATTGTCGTAAGGAAGTTTCAATTAAACCCTCTAACTCTTGAAATGGAATCGCTGTATATCAAATGGTTTTTGCCCTTTAAATTATTTGTCAGTCCATTTATATGCGGAAGCCTTTACCAACGCAAGGGAGATTCATCCAAACCTGTTGGATTCTCTCGACAAGACATAGAAAATTCTGCATTGAAATACAATTCTGTAACGGAAGAATATTTTTTAGGAAACACTAAATACGGATTTAATGCCGAGAGGGAACTTTCTCCTGCTCAAAAGTCCTTAGACAAGTGGACAAAGGAAGATTGGGGAACCAAGTCGGGCAAACCTTCCACACAAGGGAGGAAAGCGACAGGAGAGCGTTATTTGCCTCGTAAAGCAAGAGAGGCATTGACGGATAAAGAATATGCTCGCACAAGTGCCAAGAAGCGCAAGGATTCTAAGAAAGGAAAGCAGTTTTCACCACAACCCGATGATGTGGAAGAAAAGGTTGCTAAATACAGAAGTGAAACTTTTGAAGCAAATGATATGGTCAAAGAACGATATTTTGATAAACAAATTAAAAAATACAAAGACAAATTGAATTGGATATTTTTATCCGAAAACCCTGCTTTGACTCCGGCTTTAATTGAGAAATATGAAGACGAATGGGATTGGAATATATTATCCGAAAACCCTTCTTTGACTCCTGCTTTAATTGAGAAATACAAAGACGAATGGGATTGGGTTGGGTTATCCCAAAACCCCGCTTTGACTCCTGCTTTAATTGAGAAATACAAAGACAAATTGACTTGGAGGTTTTTATCCCGAAACCCTTCTTTAACTCCTTCTTTAATTGAGAAATATGAAGACAAATGGGATTGGACTTCTTTATCCGATAACCCTGCTTTGACTCCTGCCCTTATTGAAAAATACATAGACAAATTGAGGTGGGGCAGGTTATCCCGAAACCCTTCTTTGACTCCTTCTTTAATTGAGAAATACAAAGACAAATTGTCTTGGAATATGTTATCCGATAACCCTGCTTTGACTCCTGCCCTTATTGAAAAATACATAGACAAATTGGATTGGATTTATTTATCCTTAAACCCTTCTTTGACTCCGGCTTTTATTGAGAAACACAAAGACAAATTGAATTGGAGGTTTTTAACCCAAAACCCTTCTTTAACTCCTGCTTTAATTGAAAAATACAAAGACAAATTGTATCGGATTGATTTAGCCCGAAACCCTTCTTTAACTCCTGCTTTAATTGAGAAATACAAAGACGAATTGGAGTGGGATTATTTATCCAAAAACCCTGCTTTATTCGGAAATCTCCATGTCAAGAACGCTGAAACTTTTGAAGCGATTGACGGAAAAGGGTCTAAAGCCCGTTTTACCGACCAACCCGACTCAAAGACATATCGTGATACAGGATTGCGTCAAAAGGCAAGAAATGACCTCCTAAAAGGAACCAAAGGTGGGAAAGCAGGTCAATGGTCTGCTCGTAAAGCGCAAATGGCCGCTACGAAATACAGAAAGAGTTATGAAAATAAATATGGGAAAGGAAAGAACCCTTATTTTTGAAAAACACCTTTATTAACCTTCTTATAAATACCAAGAGAAACAATGACTCATTGTGTATTATGACCTCCTTCCCGATTCTGTAAAATCGGCAAAGAAAATAATTCTTCTTGATGGTGGTTATTTCGTTTTTCGCATGACAAAGCATTGGAGTCCTAAAGGAAAGATGCGTCAAGCACACAATAAATTGAAGCGTGGAAAAATAAATTGGTTTCAACGACAAGCCGCATTTAAAAAGGCCATTAACAACGATGTAGCCTATGTGGGGTTTCGTCTTGGGGAAATGAAATTAAATCCCAAATATGAATCCGATTGCCGAGTAATCATTTGTTGGGATGGCATTCATGGTCGCCGTAACAGGGGCAATCTTGACTCTCAATACAAGGCAAACCGACATGGAGCCGGAGAAACCTATTCTGCCGCCGAACATGAGGGTGTTGATATTCGTGAGAAATTATCCTCAATGGGTCTTGAACCCAACAACCTAAGCAAAGGATGGTGTGGAATGTATGAGGCGAGTTTGGAAGGGGATGATTTGATGGCCCATCTTGCTTTGGAGGCGATTGAAAAAGAAAAGGAAGTCATTATATTATCGTCCGATTCCGACATGGTTCAAATGTTGTCACAACCACTCCGGTTACACAATTTCACAAAAGAAATTACGGCGATAGAAGTCTATGAGAAATACGGAGTTTTGCCAAGACAATATGCTGATTGGAAATCCCTTGTTGGAGATGTTTCCGATAACATTGTTGGTGTCCCATTCATAGGAAATGTCGCCGCAAAAAAATTAATTTCGGAATGGGATAATATTGATTCCATTCCTGCTGAATCCATTACAACGATTACGCCAAAATATGACATTTCTCGCAGATTAATCGGCCTTAGAAAAAAGGAAGGATATTCTATTTCGTATGCAAAGAAAAAATTCGGTTCTGCGTGGGACAAAATGGAAAAGGGAATTGTTAGGGAATTTTCATGGTCTGCCGCACATAAGATTCTTGATTTGATTGGAGAAGAACATTTTGATACTGTGTCTTATCGTGAAAGATTAAATTGTTCTCGCAAATTAATTGAGATACCTTTTAAATAACAAGAGTAAGAATAAAAAGACATGGACGAATCCGAGATTAAGGAAATTCTTGCCTCGTTGGGAGATAGTAATGATTCTGCTATGGAAACTCTTACTCAATTGGGATGGTCTGTAACTGAATATTCGGAAAACGCAGGAGATTTTGATATTGGCCCTTTTGAAGATTTGATTCAAGGAGTTACAGAAGTCATTGTTGTCGGATTTTACGGAGGGATGATAACTTTTCACGCATTTACAAATGATGGGAGCGAAATCATAGATTATTTCGATGTGGATGATACCTTTGAAACACTTGACCCCACCGTACAAAATATTTCATTAAGCATTAGCGCAATTTTAACAGCGTTAGGAATTACTGTTTCGACAAAGGTTGGAGAAACAGAAGGACAACAATTTACATTTACAGAAGATGAATTAATTATCGCAACCCGTATTGGAGTCGGAGGGGGAAAGCCATTTAAAATGCCTAAGCCCCTCAATTGGAAATTAGGATTGCCTATCAAGAAAGCAATTATTGATAATTTGAAGGCACGAATGTAAAAATATAAATATGAGTTACTGCCACAAATATAATGATGGCAACGATGAGCGACCACCAAGAAAGTTTCCACAGAACTTATGGGCGAACTTGGGAAGAGATTGAGAACATGCTTTTTCAAGCAGAAAAGAAAATCAATAATTGGATTCTTTTCTTTCACAAGTGTAAGCAAAAAGGCGACAAAAAGGGAATGCGTGAGGCCGCAAGAAATAAAAAAGCGTTGGAAGGCGTCATTAAAACACTTAAATGGACACTTGGGGAAAAAGGGATTAGCAACCCTCTTGATTGAAGCATTAAATAGGTGTTGTTTCAATAATTGAAATGGTGGCAACATGAACGATGAAGTAAGAATTGATGAAGTTATTTTGAATCAAGCGATTGAATTGGTAAATGTTGGGGGAGAATGTGAACACAGGCTTCTTTATCACCTTGTTTCACAAATCGCAGAAATGGGTTATCGTTGGAGAAGTGAATACAAAGTAACTCTTTTTAATGGTGATGCAGAAGCAAATTTTGATGATGAATATGCTCTCTATCTTGACCGAAAAGCACAACGAAAAGATGTAGTGTGGGATGGAAGTGAAGAGAAATGACTTGTCCTTGCTGTTCCACCCCTCGATTCAAGAAGCAATTAAAATTGAAAGATAACCTTTATCAGTGTGGTTGTGGATATGCCATCGTGAAAAAGGAAATTGTGGAGAATTGCAGATGATTTGCTTCAATTGGAGGGTTACGGGAATTCCGCATCCCGAAGCAAAGGAAATTAGGGCTAAAAGGAATCAAAATGAAGAAAGTTTAAAAATATTCAATGAAATGATGGGGGAGAAGATAAGGAGGCATCACATAAATGAAAACAGATTTCAAAAATGAATGGGTGTGCGAAGAGTGTGGGGCTAAAAAGGGTTCTTTTGGTGCAGGATATACGCAAGAAATGGAAGATGATTTGATGGCTTTTTACAATAAATACACCACTGATGGCTTTTATTTACAATCTCAAAAAATTTGTTCCCATCCTTCATGGAAAAGAATTTTTGAACCAAGTATTTTTCTTAATTGGATTGAAGGTATAAATAACCGTCTTGGTAATAAATAATTATGGTTCGCTTAATTATTGATGTTCACGAAGGGGAATTTTTAGCAACCATTTCAAAAGCCGATGAGCGAAAAGCCCTTTCCGTAGGAGATTTTTTACTTGACACAGGGGCGAAAGAAACTTCTTGGATTTTAGAAAGAAAAACATGGGGCGACGGATTAAACTCATGGAAGTCAAAAAGACTCCAAGACCAAATCGCCCGAATGGTTGAAGAATACGATAATTATGCCGTTGTTGTGGAGGGTCGGCCCGAAGACTTTTACGCTTCGCAAGAGCATGATTGGAAATCTTTTCGTTCATTTCTTAATCGAGTTTCGCTTGAAACTTGTCCCGTTATTTACACAGATACAGTTTCCGAAACAACACAATTTGTTCATTCGCTAAAAAAGAGAATTGAGGATGGTACTTCACATCATTTTGTCCGACCAATAACAATTGTTAAATCTTCCCGAAACGAACATCACAATTTACTTCAATCCATACCCGGAATAGGTCGTGAAAAGGCAAAAAAACTGTATGAATTATATGGAAACCTTTCCGATGTATTTGCTGATTGGGGGCGGGCGAAGGATAATAAAGTCGTTGTCGCAAAGACTTGGGAGAAGGTAAATACATTTTTTACAGAAGAATGGATTACGAAAGAACCCGAAACGATTCGTCAAAGAGAACAAACACAATCTAAATTATGGTGATGAAATGAATATCGAAATGTCAGCAAAAACGGCTAAAACTTTTGTGAAGGCCATTGAAAAATTGAACGAAGAAAGCCTCCTTGTTTTTGATTCGGAAGGTGTGAGAACAAAAGTCGTTGATGGAGAAAATGCTTCTCTTCTTGAAGTAAGAATACCAAAATCTTCCGTGAACGCATTTTCTTTCTCCGAAGCATCAGCAACGGAGGTCGGTGTAGTGGTTGAGCGTATGAAGGATTTAACGAAGACTCTCACGGTTAAGGACACTATCAATATTGATTACGATACGGATAGTCCTACATGGCTCACCATGTCAGCAAACGGAGTCGAAAGAAAGGTTCGTTTATTGAATTCTGCCCACATGAAAAGAATACAGACCCCAAGCACCGAACACCATTGGTCGGTGAGCCTCCCAATGAAAGAGGTAAAGGCGTTTATCAAGTCGCTCGGAGCCGCTAACGGATTTACTATCACGGTTGGTGATAAAAAGGTGGTCCTTCATGCAGAAACGGATGATGGGGAAATTCGACTTGATTTGAATGAAACACATTTACTCCACTCCGAAGAAGGTTCTTTTTCCACGAAAGTTTCAACCGATAAATTCAGCAAAATATTGGCCGCAACAGGAATCAAAACTGTTGTGGTTTTGAAAGGTTCAAATGAAGCCGTTGTTGAGGCCCAATGGATAGAAGCAGGTATGAATTTCGTTGGATGGGTTGCTCCACTTACAAGGTGATTAAATTGACCCGCCATAAAAAACCAACCATGTTTGAAGCGGCAAAGCGTGTGATGGGAATTTTTGAATCAATCACTGCAAGAGAAATTATTGTTCGCTTGAAAGACGGTGGGAGAAAGGAATTGCCAACCCCACGACAATTAGCACAAAAATTCCGTTCCGACCCCGAAATTGAAGCGATTAAGTCGAATAAGAACAAAGCACCAACAATTTTTAGACGGATAAAGTAATAAGGGTCTTGAAGTCGTATTTCTAAGAAGTAGGTTAAGATTAAAATAGTCGCAAACAGAACAATAGAACTGCGAGTAATGCTCCCCGACTCATGGGAGTTTTGTTTAGGTGATACCATGTCAATCCATAAAGAAATCCGACCCTTCAAACTGTCCGAGAATTTTGTTACAAAATACAAGCGAAAGAAAGCACCTTTTGGATTCAACGGTCTTGGTGAATTGGTTTATCAAAGAACCTATTCTCGCATCAAGGAGGATGGAAAGAATGAACAATGGTGGGAAACTGTTCGTCGTGTCGTTGAAGGCACTTTTAATATGCAGAAACGACACATTGATTCGCATGGTCTTGGATGGAATGCTTGGAAGGCTCAACATTCAGCCCAAGAAATGTATGACCGCATTTTCCAAATGAAGTTTCTTCCTCCGGGGCGTGGACTATGGGCTATGGGAACTCCGATTACCGAAGAAAGGGAACTTTTTGCGGCGTTGAACAATTGTGCTTTTGTTTCGACAGAATCAATCAGTTCGGAATTTTCTAAGCCTTTTTGTTTCCTCATGGATGCCTCTATGCTTGGGGTTGGCGTAGGATTTGATACCGAAGGTGCAAGAACGCTTATCATTCGTGGGCCAAATGATGTTCGCAAAACTGAAATGATTGTTATCCCCGACACAAGAACGGGTTGGGTTGATTCTCTTCGTTTGCTTCTTGATTCTTATTCGATGGGTACGGGAAAGGTTGAATTTGATTATTCTCAAATCCGAGCCGAAGGAGTCCGAATCAAAGGCTTCGGTGGAGAGTCAAGTGGCCCACAACCACTTATTGATTTGCATGGGCAAATTCGTACCATCTTAGACGGTGAGGTGGGACAACCCATTTCAATCACTGCTATTGTGGACATTATGAATTTGATTGGAAAATGTGTTGTAGCAGGAAATGTTCGCAGAACAGCAGAAATTGTTTTCGGCTCTCCCGATTCCGAAGAATATCTTGATTTGAAGAATTACGAAGTTAATCCGCATCGTGCCGAATATGGTTGGACTTCAAACAATTCTATTTTCGCAGAATTGGGAATGGATTACGAACCTTCCGCAGAACGGGTGCGAATTAACGGCGAACCGGGATATGCTTGGCTTCAAAATATGAAAAAATATGGTCGTATGAAAGACGATGCTAATTTCAAAGACCGGAGGGCGAAAGGAGGCAACCCTTGTCTTGAGCAAACTCTTGAATCCTTTGAATTGTGTTGCTTGGTTGAAACTTTCCCTAACAACCATGATTCATTTGAAGACTACATGAATACCCTCAAATGTGCTTATCTTTATGCAAAGTCTGTAACTTTGGGCAAAACCCATTGGGCAGAAACAAATCGTGTTATGCTTCGTAATCGAAGAATAGGTTGTTCTATGTCGGGTATTGCCCAATTTATTGCGGATAAGGGACTTGATTCTCTTAAACAATGGATGGATAATGGCTACGATTACATTCAAGACCTTGATACCAAATATTCCGATTGGTTTGCAGTTCCAAAGTCAATCAAGACCACAAGCATCAAGCCATCGGGAACTGTTTCTCTTCTCGCAGGGGCAACACCGGGCATTCACTTCCCCGAATCCCGATATTATATCCGCAGAATGAGGTTGGGAATTAATTCAAACCTTGTTCCTGCTTTAGAAAAGGCAGGTTATGGTATTGAACCTGCTTTTGGCAGTGAAGATACGACACTTGTTGTTTCAATTCCTGTGGATTTGGGTGACGGAGTTAGAACACTTGATTCGGTATCTATGTGGGAACAATTAAGTTTGGCCTCACTTGCTCAAAGATATTGGGCAGATAATCAAGTTTCTTGCACTGTGACTTTTGACCCAAAAACAGAAGGTGGTCAAATCGCAAACGCCCTTGATTTCTTCCAATATCAATTGAAAGGTATTTCTTTCTTGCCGAAACTTGATTTCGGAGCATATCCGCAAATGCCGTATGAATCAATTGATAAAGAAACCTACGAAAAGATGCAATCTTCTCTTGGAAAACTATCGTTTGGCCGCATTAAAGGTGAGGAAATTGTCGTTGAAAGGTTTTGTGATAACGATGTTTGTGATTTGGATTTCAATGCACCGCCATCCGAAGAGGGTCTTGAAACCGATTGATTCAAATTCGGCATAATTAAATAGCGAAAACATCAATTAAAAGATATGGTGCGGAATCGTTGGAAGACTTTCCCATACACCACTGAGGATGAGTTATCCCGAAGCGATAATTTAATTCCTGCACCACATGGAGATAATTTGTTTGAATTGTTGCATTCTTATGAAGATGGAATGGAACCTTATGATATACAATTAAGCCAATACATTGTTCTTGAAGATAAAGTAGTTTGTTTTGTAGGAACTTATCGAGAATCCTTTTACAATAACGAAACAGGCGATTACAAACACTACAAAAAGCGACATTGGTTTGGGATTGCTTATCAAACTTCCATGCCTTATTCCGAATTGATTGAACGATATTCGGAAGCAAGAAAAAATTATGACGATTGGTGGAATAAAATTCGTATCGCAGAAAAACTGCAAATGAAGAGATTTAAAAAGGAGGGTGGAGATACTATTATGCCTCATCATGGGATGGAACGAAGCAGATTATTTCAAAAAGAGCCTCAACAACCGTGGAGAATTATGGAAGACTATATGTGGGAGTTAGATAGCAAGAATTGGAATAGAAATTATAGGGTGTACGACTATTTCATTGAAGGACACAACAAAAAGGATGTAAAAGAAAGGATTTTAGAACAAGCGCAAAAATTCGTTTCAACCGAACCCGATTGGCTTGTAAATAAGCGGCAAGAAGTCTTTGAGAAGCGGCGAGGGATGAAAAAGAACGCTGAAACTTTTGAAGAATCTAATAATCCTTTTGCTGAAGTGATGGGTTCTAAAGAATTGGTGGCCGTAGGGATTATTGTTGCTCTTGCACTCACTCCTGCAATCAAAAAAGCGTTTTTAAATAGCAAGCGGGATAAGTGATAAATCGTGAAGTCAATTGAAGAAGGTTTTTCGTCTGCTGAAAGGGTGGCAGATAATATCCAATTTCTATGCTCTCTTTCACAACGAAGGTTTGATTGTATTTTGCGAGCCGCAGAAAACTTGAAGATAAAAATTATGAAGGTGAGCGAATGACGAAAGAGGCTGAACGACTTGTGGAAGAATTTTCCGAGGACTTGGCAATAATCCTTCAAACATTCATTGAAGAAACACAGGATGCTAAAATCGTTATTGCTCGCATTGAAAGCGAAATTGGAAGGTTGAAAGAGGACATTACAGGATTAAACAAAACAATTCGTGATGGAAACGGCCAACCACCTTTGATTACAAGGATTGCAGTTCTTGAAGAAAAGGTTATGGAAATTAAATCCCACATTGAAGCGATGGAAGCAGAATCGACAGAAAGTAAGAGGATGAGATGGGAGTTTATGCTCGCCGCAGTTCCGGGTTTGCTTGCTCTCCTTACAGGTGGGATGTTGTAATGAGTATTTTTCGTGATTCTGCTATCATGGGTGCGGCAACCTTTTTGGTGGGGGCCGTATTCATGGAGGTTGGCGATGATGGAAAGCGTAATTTCGATAAAACTTTTCCATATTTAGCCACATTCCTTTCGGGTGCAATTGGATATTATATGTTGAAAAAAACTGACATTACTGAAACCTTTTCAGCAGAAGACAAATTTACCAAAGAAAAAGTTTCCGATGAGGGGGGGCGAAGAATTTTTCTTTTCGATTATGCAGGTAATCAAGCAAAATACGATTATGACTTAGAAGAAAAAACAGGAATCTTAAGTTTCATCAATTCATTTGATGAAGAACGGTTTGGAAAAGGAAAATTTTTACCTCATGCAAAAAAAATTGAAGATATAAAAGGGTCAAATAAATATTCACGAACCGTTTTTATGGAAACTTTAAAAAGGTCTTGTGAAGGGTGTGATGAACCAATTAGCAAAAATGGTGTTGGTCATTGTGAATCATGTTTCCGAGAAGAAATTTATGACGGTAAAAAAATGAAATATAATTATGACGAATGGCCGCACGAAGTAAAGTGGGGATTAATGAGCAACAGATATTGCCGAAAGTGTTTATATTATATGAGTGCAAGAGGCGAAACAAAACCTCCATCGGGTTTTGATTTAAAATCTGCAAATTATACATTAGGAAACGCTTTTTGTGAATCTCACTTCAACGAAGCCCTTGAGCAATCAGCAACGCCCGAACAATTATTGAAAGAGAATCGTCCCAAGTATTCACTTTACCAAATTGAAAATCGTAATCCCCGTGCTGAAATAATGTTGAAGCGTAGGGGTCTTAAAAAATGATTCTTTGTCCTTGTGGAAAAGGACAAATAGAGGGTAAAATTAAGTCTTCGGAAGGAGCGATAAAAAAACTCCTGCCAATCATAAATTGTTGTGAATGTTCCGATATTTATGAATTTCATTGGCATTTGAATTGGGATGCGTGGAAAGGAAGTTATTGGTATGGTTGGAAAAGAAAGTTCAAACCTTGAGGTCTTGAAACCATTAAATAGAAAGACTTCCAATTAGACATTATGCCTTATTCCGACCCCGAAAAGAAAAGGGAATATATGAAAAGATATAACCCGAAATACTACGATGCGACGAAAGAGCCTCGAAAAACAGTTTCAAAAAATACAGGAAAAAAGAGAGTATTGAGAGAAACAAAAACTCTTTTTATCAAGGAATCGCTTGGAAATTCTTGCATTACTTGCGGCGATGAAAGAGTTTCAATTTATGTTGCTGAACAGTATTCTCCGCTTCAAAAAGCCGTTGCTGACCATTCTTGGATTCAAATAAATTTATTTTTAAGAAATGGTGTATTTTCGTTAATCTGTTCCGATTGCCGCAAATACGGCCCGCCTTCGGAAAACCATTAGGGTCTTGAAACCATTTTAGTCGCTTTTTTGGATTTGAAAAAGCACATTTAAATAGCGGAAACGATAAAATAGAAACATGACTGATTTCAAAATTGCAGGAATTGTTTCTGCCTTTGGTTTGGGTCTTGGTTATTTGCTCGGAGGAAGGTCTTCTCAAGTGATGGAGGCGGTACAAGGAGATTATGCAATCACCTATTTGGAATCGCATGATGATGCTAAAAATCAGCACAAATATTATCTTCTTTTGACAAGTGGAAACGACAATTACACGGCTTATGGAAGATTGCCCGGTTATGGAAGAGATGCGACAATGAAACTTGATAAGCAACCTTCTGCCTCTAAAATGAACGAATTGGTTATGAAGAAAATGAAAACTTATCAATTGGTTGGACACAAATACGAACAAATTCCTTCCGAGATTAGGACAAAATTGGAAAGCGAAATCGGAATGAAATCATCTTCACCCCCTGTAAAACCTGCGGGAATGAATGCTCGCCAAAGAATATTTATGAAGCGAAGGCAAATGATGGGTGCAGAAGGTAATGACACGGATGGTTATGGTGGTGAAAATTCGGAAAAACTTAATCTTACGGTGAAAGAATTGTTGGCTTTAATTCTTGTAAATAGGGATTGGAAAGACAACGATTGGGAAACAGATGAGGAAGGTCAATTAAATGCCTCTTTTTATCACGATGATGTTGATATGAAGAAAATGCGTGGTGTGCTTTCATCACTTGTTCAAAAAGGCATAATCTCGGTTCAAGAACAGTATGTGAACAGAAACAAATACACAATGGTTTTTGTAAATAATAAATACACTACGGGTGTTGATGATTATGAAGAAAGCATAAATTGGGATATGTTTGGCTGTAAGCAAGAGCCTGTTCTCAATATGGGATATGAAAATTTCATTGAATGGGCTGAAAGTATTCCCGAAAGCATCGTTAAAGGAATGATGGATGCTAAATTTAGTGCTGAATCTTTTGAAGAAGGTATTGACGGCGAATTAATGGCGGCTGAAACCTTTGAGGCGTCCAAAGAACCCAAAGTTAAAATTGAAAAAGATTCTAAATATGAAAGCAATTATAATCTATCATACCGTGGATTTAATGGAACCTTGACTAAAATTTGGTGGGATGGTGGCAAATCATACAGGTTAATGGCCGAAATTAAATTGAATCCAAATATTACCGAAGAAATAGAAATTGAAAATATTAATGCAATAAATAACCTTTATTGGGATGAAGGCGAACAAAGGGAAAGGGCTTATGAAAATAATGATAAAATATTTGGCAGAAGACAAGCGATTAAATCTTTATCCGAAGGTAAGAAGAGATTTAAAAAATTTATTGACAAATTGATGGTGGGCAACAGATTAAGATGTGGGGTGACAGAAACATGGTTGAACCCCAAAAACATATCTCAAGACGACTTGACACACAAATTAATGCCCTACGATTCACTATTGGTGGGAATGCGGGGTGGAGTTCCTATACGGGCTTATGAACCAAATATTGAGAGGCTAATTGGAAGAGAAATCAGTAAAGAGAATGCCGCAACATTTAAACCAAGAACGCCTTTGAAAAATAGGCGACAAATTATATTTGAAAAAAGAAAAGGAATGGGTGCAGAATATCAACCCGACCAAGAATTAGGCGATTATTCCGTTTCCGAAATCGCTAAATCTTCTGCAATCGAAGGCTATCAACCGAATAAATATTCTTTCGGCCCAATTTCTTTAGGGGCTGAATCAGTTTCCTCTCTCAAACTAAAGAAAGATTCCTGTTGTTGTGGTGCAACAAAGAAAACTCCTTGCGTTTGCATGATTCTTGGAAGCGATTGTAGCGCAAAGGAACCAATGTGTGCTTGTTTTAGATTGAAAGCGATTCAAGAAAAGGATAAGAAAGGGGCTGAAACCTTTGAAGCCGATATGGATGTTGGAAAGGAAATGCTCCGTCAATTAGGTGGTCGCAGATTTATGATGATGGTTGGTGCGAAGCAACCAATTTGGGACGGCGATAAAAACGAATTGCACATGAAGATTGGAAGGAATTCTATTGGTGCAAATTATTTCGTTATCCGGCTCAATCCAAGAGATTTATATGACTTACGATTTGAAAGCCGAAGAATGAACCGCAAAACTTACGAAATGTCGATAAAGGTCAAAGCAGAATACGATGATGTTTATGCAGACCAATTACAGGATATTTTTGAACAAGCAACAGGACTTTATGTTCGCATGGCTGAATCAAATGATTCGGATTCTATGCCGGTCATTGACCTAAAGAATAAAACAGATGCTTTCAAGTGGATTAAGGAAGAAGGTCAGCACATCAAAACAGATGCAGACCGTGAAATGGAAGGCGTTGATTATGCCGCCATGACTTATCATCCCGAAGAATTAGAGGCGGGTGCAATAAATTCTCTAAAGGCAGGAGATTTTGAGGCCGCAGAACTATTTGTCAAGGCACTAAACAGGCAAAACTTTATTAATCAGTTTCAAGCAGAAGAGAATAGGTGAAGAGAGATGGCATTGATTACATTTACAGAAAATATTGCGCCTTCCCGTGTTGAACGATTTGAAGAAGTATTGAAGAAGATTAGAGATGCGGCAAAGGCCCGTAAAATTCCTTTCAAATATGAAAAGATGCCCGCTATCGAGATTCCTGTGGCAGACCAAGCAAAGGGAAAGTATGCAAGAGGGGCATATCTTGACGCAAATGGTATTTGGGTCATTCCAAGAGTTCCATTCACCGTAACGCACGGCCCTCTTGATGAGTCGGGATTCATGCCGGTTGCAGAACTTATTAAAATGCCTAACAAAGATGTTCAAATAAAGCGTTATGGTCTTATTAGTGATGAAGAAATGGAAAAGTTATTTCCGAAAATCAATGCTAAAATTCAAAATTGGAGTCCTCATTGTGACCACTGTAATCCAAAAGGTGACAACAGGGATAGATTTTACATTCAATTGCTTGTCGCAACCCGTGATGTAACAATGAAAACAAAGAAGGGAAATATACGGTTCAAGGAAGGCGACCTTTCTCAAGTCGGCTCTTCTTGTTTGGATAAATACACTGATATTGACCCGAAAACAATTGCAGAACTATATCAATTGGAAAGGGCAAAGCGTGTTGGCGGTGTTCGTGCCGCACCAAACGACCCCGCAGGTTGGGGTTGGAAAACAATGGACTTGATGGATTTCTTTCAACGATGCGTCATGTTTTACGGTGAAAATGAAAAAGAATATCTCCGTGTTCGTGGAGGATTAGCCCGCCAAAGAAACGGCGAGGAAAATGCTAAAAGGTTGTATTCCGCAAAAAGTGAAAAATTCAAAGTCGGTTATCGTATGGAAGGTGGAACGGGTGTTTTCCCTGCTCGCAAAGGAGCGAGGGTTCTCCAAGCACGATTGATTACGGTTGATGGGAAGCAATACTTCCAACCATACAACCTTGCAGATTGGGGCGTTAATGCGATGATTAAGAGGTTTGAAAACGGTGATGCAAGTGCTTGCACACAAATTCCACTTCTTGATGAAAATGGAATTCAAGAATATGATGATACAGGGAACGCTATTTTCGTAGCCGTTCCAAATATTGACGCCATTCCTGCAAGAATTGTTCGGAAGAAGTTCGATAAGGTTCTTCCTTTGGATGATTATGTTATTGATAGCGCAAACGCTATGCGAAAGTGGTTAATGCGTCTTCGCCCTGCCGATATGCCCGGTAAAGAAGACTTAGTGAACAACATGAAGAACATTCTTAAATTCCGTTATGTTGGAACAAAGTCTGCTAATGATGCCGCCGAAGCGTGGAGATATTGGAGCATTTCAACATACGATGAGCGTGTAAAGAAAGCAAAAGAAGAAGCCGAGAAAAAGCGACAAGAAAAAATCCGAACGACATTGGAACAAGCCATTCCAAATGGAACTTTTCGTGATGTAACGGCATATGGAGATATTCGTACAGAACTTTCCAAAATTCCTTCATACCGTGATTATCGAATTCGCCAATTGGCGTATGACCCGAATGCGGGAATTCTATGGGTCAATGATGTTGATTGGTCTGCCTTGAATGGGAGAATCGCCGCAAAGAAAGCATCACAAGAACGACGCAGGGAAGCAATAACTGAAAGAAATCGAAGAATTTCGGATGAAGGCGCAGGGCTTAGACAAGGAGATACGCTTAGAAAACTCTTTGGAAAGATTCCTTCGGAAACAGATGTTATGACAGTTCTTGAATGGAACAAAAATTCCGATGAGTTAAACGAATTATTGATTGCTAAAAATTGGCGTGGAATTAATTACGGATATTACTTCACTTCCGCAGAAGTAAGGAAACTTAAGCAACATTATGGCATGGGACAACCTGCCCAACAACCTGCTCAACAAGTGAATCGAAATCCTGCTCCACAAGCGGCTCAACAAAAGAAACCTGCAATTACTCAAGCAGAAGCAAACCGCAAGAAGACTGAATCAAAGAAAACATCTTCACATCAAGGAAATATGGGTGAAAAAATTTCAATTTCGGGATATGTGACCATGACTTCAAAGGTGTTTAAAAACCGTCAAAACGGATATGGGCAGACTATTCAAGTCGTTTCCGATGCAGGAGATACCTATGTTATCTTCATGTATAACAAAGATAGGCCGACTCTTGGACAATACATTTGTTTAGACGATTACGAAATCGTAAATCATAATGACTATTATGGACACAAGCAAAATGTGATTGATTCGCCCGGTCAAATTTGGAGAGATTGTACGGCTTAATTTTTGTCACATTTATTGGGTTTGAAGACTTTCTAAAGTCAATATTCAAATAGCCAAAAAAACAATTATTAATTATGAGCCTTCCTATTGAATTACCTCCCGAAGAAGTTATTTCTTCTCTTGAGGAATCTTTGGAATCTAAATTCAGCCATTATATTGTTACAAAGGAATTAGATGTTGAAGGTATTTTTATTCACCATCTTACACAGGAACCAATTTCAATTGTTTTTGAAGTCAAAAGAACCTTAATAACTCCCGAAGATGAATTAAATCGTTTTGTTGGAGAAATAGATAGTGGGTCATTAGAAACCATGAGGAACCTCTTAGAATCTATGCTTGACAGCATTGAGGAACAAATCGTTGATGAGCAATCAATAATTGAATTCGACCAAAAATTTGAACCTCAATATGATGATTGGTATTGTCCCTAAATCATTTCCAACACCGATTGATTGATGTGCCATCAAAGGGGAAGTCGTTTGATTTAAGTACCTGTTGAATTGAGTAAGGATTATGGAAGGGATGAATCACCATTACGAAGGTTCGGAATGTGGCCGCTACATTTACGGCGTTATTACGGATGAGGAAACGGGAAAGGTGATTGACCGTTATGTGTCCGAAGACCGTATGGATGCTGTTTATGGGAGTGCTTGAATGGCCCTTCGTGAAGTTTCATTGACTTCTCGTCACGAAGTTATTTCTTTTCTTACAAGAAAGCAAATTACAAAATCTGTATTTGGAGAATCGGTTGAAGACCCAATGGATTTCAATACGATGGAGAAAACGGCACTTGTATTCATTCAAGAATGTGTTTGGGATGGTGTGGAAAAGATTCATCTTTATATCACAGGATTGACTCCCGCAACGACTTCTTTTTTGAAATCCTATTTTGATTCGGGATGCCCCGTTCTTCTTTCCCTTTTTCATTTCAATCGTGAGTCTTCAAGATACGAAGAGCAAAAAATAGTTTGATACATTTTCTTCCAAGTGATACCCTTATTTAAATAGATGGAGAAACAAGTAATCTTTTGTAAAGAAGGGAAAGTGGTTCCCTTAAATTAAACCAAAAGATGTGAATTACATGAATAAGGAAAACAATTTCAAGAAAACGATGCTTACAATTTTAACTGCTTTTATGCTTGCTCTTTCCGCAGGTATGGCTTCGGCTGATGGTTCCGACCCTCTCGACCCCTCCGATGGTGGGGCTGATTGGGATGGCGACGGTTTGACAAACTCCGAAGAACAGAATCAAGGAACAAATATGAATAATGCGGATTCCGATGGTGACGGACTTCCCGATGGATGGGAAGTTACTAACGGATTAAATCCTACAAACGCAGGGGATGGAAATGCAGACCCCGATGGCGACGGTTTAACCAACGCCCAAGAATATGCGAAGGGAACAAACCCTAACAATTCCGATACAGACGGGGATGGAAAACCCGATAACACCGATTCATTCCCAACAGACCCTAATGACGGAGAATACTCCGATTCCGATGGCGACGGTATTCCCGATGCTTATGACCCCGATTTCAGCGAATCCGATGCAGGTTCGGGTGATGGGGGAACGGAAGGCGGCGGAGAATCCGAAGCGGGTGGACAAGGCGAAGGTCAAGGTCAAGGTCAAGGTCAAGGTCAAGGACAAGGACAAGGACAAGGACAAGGACAGGGACAAGGACAAGGACAAGGACAAGGACAAGGACAAGGACAAGGGCAGGGTCAAGGTCAAGGACAGGGGCAAGGTCAAGGTCAAGGACAAGGACAGGGACAAGGACAAGGACAGGGACAAGGACAGGGGCAAGGTCAAGGTCAAGGTCAAGGTCAAGGTCAGCAACAGGGACAGGGACAAGGACAGCAAGGACAGCAAGGACAGCAAGGACAGCAAGGACAGCAGGGCCAACAAGGTCAGCAAGGACAGCAAGGACAGCAAGGACAGCAAGGTCAAAGTGGGCAACAAGGCCAAGATGGACAGCAAGGGCAACAACAAGACAACGGACAAGGCCAACAACAACAGGGCGGTCAGCAAGGAGGTCAGCAGGGTGAGCAACAACAACAGGAACAGAACGGTCAAAACAACAACGGGCAAAACCAACAACAGCAAGGCCAAACCCAAAACGGACAACAAGGCCAACAAGGACAACAGACTGATACCCAACAAGGGCAACAGTTAGACAATCAACAACAAAATGGTGAAAACGATAATGACGGTGATGGAATTCCAAATGATTTGGATAATGACGACGATAATGACGGCATTCCCGATTCGGTGGATGATTCTCCATTAGACCATGACAATGATGGTATCAATGATGCCGAAGACGACGATGATGATGGCGACGGCATTAATGATTCGGAAGAAATCAACGATAGTAACGATTTGACAAATATTTACGACCATGATAATGACGGCCTTACGGATTCGATTGATTTAGACATTGACAACGATGGTATAGACAATTACAAAGACCTTTATGAAAATGGTTCTTCGGCAAGCCGTGACCATGACAATGATGGGTTGAATGATGGAAACGATACCGACGATGATAACGATAATATCCTTGATGTTGATGAAGTCGGTGGTGCATGGAGTTCTTACAGGTATGACCACGACAATGATAACATTTGGGATGCTTCGGATTTAGACGACGATAACGATGGATTATCCGATTGGTTTGAACAGAATGACGGCAACGACATGACGGGTCAATTTGACCACGACAATGACGGTATCAGCGATTATCTTGATAATGACGATGATGGCGACGGTATTCTTGACGAATTAGAAGGCTGAAACATGAAGTCATTATTTGAGTTCATTGGTGGGCTATTGACTTTCATTATGAATGTGTTGATGTTTCCGTTTTATCTATTGTTTGAATAGAACATTTAATATAGGTCACACTGATTCGTTCATATCATGCAGACCAAGACGATGAAGGGCGAATGGTGTCAAAACACATGGGATTCATACCCATTAGATACATTGGTTCGTTTTGACGGTGATAACTATTACAAAATGCTCAACGGCCATGTTGCTCACATTACGCAGGGAAACATAGGTAATGCGAAGATTTACCATGATTGGAACAATTCTTACGGCATAGACGAAACAATCGTGTTTTACACCGTTAAAATAGTCCCCGGTGCGGTTGGATTCATGGGTGATTATAACGACCAAAAGTGGACTCCGATGAAGCGAGCCGACAAGCGAGGGCATAGCAAAACTACTACATTGAAAGACATTGTAGCATACTTGAATAATTCTTATGTTGGCAAAATTGGTGTTGAAGAAGAAATGGGTAAAACCTATATCACACTTTACAAAGAATGAACCTATCGTTTAAATAGACGGAAGGACAATTTGTTCGTATGTCTGTTCGTCGTCAAGGATATGAATGGCGGGTTGAAGATGTGGGGCAATTGCCTCCGAAGCGTTTGGAATTGCTTTCAAAACTTCCACAATCTATTTTCGTATCGGGAATTGGTAATGCTAATTTAAAGGCAAGGTTGCGAACGAAAGGCACGGAATATATTGTAATCAAGTATTTTGGTTCAACACCGGGGATTTATGGGACAGGGAACGAATGGGTTCCCGCAGGATATGTTAATTTTTCAATTGGTACAACAAGTTATTTCAAAGACCCCGATGGAAGGCCTTCTCTCGGCCTTTCGGGTTCTGCATCGCCATATCCCGTATCATTCGATTACGGTCCTGCTTTCAAAGCAGAATTTGATATTGAAATACCACCCGGCACAGAATGGGATATTGACTATTTCGTCGCAAACTCACTTGTGGACCCAATTGAAGAATTTCCTGCATCCCCATCTTACACATGGACAGTAGCGACTATTTTATGAGAGTGGTGATTAAATGAGTTTATCCTATTCCCTCGACATCTCTAATCTCCAAAATTTAGATAAATTGAGTAAGGCATTGATTTCTCTTGGAACTATTGGTCCTCAAACGAATCTGTTTAGGGGTCCGGGAGGGTTTCGATTTTTTCAAGAAGGAGCGACGAAGGTGCAGGACATTTTTCCCACGGGGGAATACATTATTCGTGATGGAATGTATATCAATGGAATTTTCGTTTATGTCGGCTCTTATAAGGCATATTTTAAAGACCTTTACGGTGCAGGTTCCGATGGTTATGCGTGGGATGGTTTCATTATGGCGATGCGTGGCTACTCAATTAACGACAATGAAGGACTTGTCGAAAAGATTACAAATGGTCCCTTTGAAGGGGATTTTATAGGTGGGACAGGATTTGGATTCCTTCCTATGCGAATGCCTATTGAGGTTAATTGTGGTGTTTCGGGAGATTCTGCCCAAATCGCCGCCGACTCTTCTGTTGGACTTCATTCGTTAGATGTTTTTAAGAGGGCTACTGATGTTACAGTTACAGATAACGATTTAGATATTCGCATCATAACTTGTGGATTTCAAAGAGTTAATCCGTTGGTTGAATCGGTTCCGACAGGTATGGATTATGTGGCAAATCTTTATCTTGGAACATTACTTCCCTTCAACGGTGAGGCAGAATTACAAGGTGGACAAAAGGTTGCTGATTACGATTATGCACCTCAAAACATGATGCAAGTTACATGGCAAGCCTCTCAAGCAGGACACGCCGATAAAACTTTGGAGAGTGGGAGGTTCGGAATGCTTCGGGACTTAGACCAAGTTATTTCTGCATCGGAATCAATAACAGGATTTGAATACATATTTGATGATTGGTTAAATGGGCAGAAACCCGATGGAACGGGTGGTCCTGCACCCACAGGTAATGATACAAGAGCAATTACATTTAATTATTTTCCTCGCAGATTTTTCGATATTTCTTGTTTTTCAAACACCACATATTATGGCACGAACACAGCAAAATCACCATTTTTCATTGTTGGAGATATGGCATTAGATACTAATGATGATGGGTCTATTGATGATACTTGTCCCGTAATGATTGGTTGTGCATATCCTTTCAGCATATTTGGAACACCCGAAGGAACGCTCGGACCATTTATGAATGCTTGTCCTGCTATCGCAACAAGTTTAGCAAACGACCCTTCTTGGTTTAAGGAAGATACGGCTGTTGCATATAATTTTTCGGGGGCTTGGGCTTGTTCTATTCTTGTGCCTTACGAAGATTTAGGTATAATTGGAGATGTTTCGCCTTTGTCTTATATCGCTGTAAATGATGTGACACATTCGGGTTCGACCTATGGTGAAATTTACTCATTTAATGATTCTCCATTAAGTCCCCTAACAATAATTACTCCTTTTGCTGTTGAAACAGGTAATTTTACGACTACAACAGGTATTTCACTTCCGACGAGATGGTACAACAAAGCCGTTCAATTTAGAACATTTACAACGGAAGAAGAAGATAATGGAAAGGCAGGTAAAATAGATTTAGACACGGGTGCATTCACTCCCTCTTTGAGTTCAGTGTACGATTCGGACTCTCAAGAATACATTGGATTTTCGGGTAATTATCAACGATATGGTTCTTACACGAATCCACTTGCACCGAATCAACCACAAGGAACACGAAGCGGAGCGGGTTACGGATTCTTAGGATTCAAAACAGGCACAGGGCCAATCGCCATTATGTTTGATTCGGGAAGTGGTGTAGCAAATCTTAATGATGTGACGGGGAATTTTGAAGGGTGGACATTAATCGTTCTTGCAGAAGGGGAAAATATCAATAATAATCACATTGAAAATCCTACATCGACAACACGAAAAATTGTTAATTGTGGATGGGATAACGACCGTGACCAATGGTTGTTTTTAACATCGGACACAAACGATGTGGGCATTATTTCGGCATCATCCGATTTCTCAACAGCCTCAAATAATGTCGGATTTTTAGACCAAAAAGATAATTTCTTGGACCTCAATACAAACACAAACGCAGGAGCATATTTCCCATTAACAATGAGTAATGCTATGGATGGTTGGGTTTGGTTTGGGAATTTAGACACCGATTCAAATGTTCGTTTTGGAATTAAGCAATCTGTTTTAGGTGCGGCAGAATCGGTGACAGTGAATGCCGGAACATCGGGAACTCCTATTGAAGTAACTTATGATACTTATCCCGATGCAACAACGGAGGCACGAAGAATTACGGGAACAACGGGAAGAACTGCAAAGGTTTGGGTGGATTATGTTCTGTTTGATGGTGTTGATTCAGTTATTGCCACGAAACTGAAAGGACTTGGCATGAAGGTAAATATTGAAAGTGTTGAATGGTTCAAGAGAAGCATTATCCGAAGCGGTGATTTAAACATCAAGTCCGAAGAAATTGAGGAATGGATGCGAAATCAACAATCTCAATACAAGGATATGTTGAAGGAAACCGAACGGCAAGGAAGGGTGCGAAAAAGAAAGAGTCAAGTTTCTGCATACCGAGAAGGAATGGAAGACCAAATCAATCCCGAATTTATGGACTCGGAAGTGAAAGATTACATTGACACATTTATTCCGAAAGAAAGACCGCCCTCTCCAACGGAGAAAAAATTGGAAAAGAAAAGAAAGGGTGGCTATGAACCGAAACAATCTTCATATTACGATGAAGTGTTTGAAGATGAACCTTAATTTCCACATTACGGAAATAAGTGATGCAGGAAAGACGATTTATTAAATAATAAAGAATATAATGTATTTAATGAGGCTTTATGGAAATTACAGTTTCGCACGAATATGAAATAGAGATGTGTATTGATGAATTAATTTGCACACCTCTTGAAATATCATTTCCTGCGAATTTCAAATTAGAATCTCTTGATGTTGAAGCGGCAAATGATGATACTTTGGCGCATATTTGCTCTTGCATTGTTTCTCTTGATGATTCCACAGTGTATAGTGGTCTTGTCGGCGGTGGATTTTCAATTACACTTGATTTAGAAAATGTTTCCAAATTAAAAATCGTTCCCGATGGAAAATTACTGAATAATTTATTAGACAAATCTCCTGTTTGTAAAGTCGTGGTCACAGGAAGTTATTTCGCATATGGGGAGCCTTCTTTTGAATTGGAATTTTCCGATGCTTGGTGTTAAGGTTCAAATAGTGTGTGAAACAATAATATCTCATGGCGAAGACAAAACTATTTCTTTTCACAGGCAAGGGTGGTGTGGGAAAAACAACAGTTTCGTGTTCAAATGCTGTTTGGATGGCTAAAAAGGGATTGAAAACCATCATTGTTTCAAGCGACCCTGCACATTCAACAGATGATATAATGAAGGTAAAAATCGGAGCAAGCCCTACTAAAATTGCTGATAATTTATGGGCCATGAATTTGAATGGGGAGGCGAGAGCAAAGGAATTTACTGAAGGAATTGCCGACCAATTGAATCACATGGTTGAAAAGATTCCCGGTTTCGACCCGCAGATTTTGGAAGATATGGCAGGTTTTCCCGGCATGGATGAGTATTTTGCTATGGAGCAAGTTCACACCTTTTTGACAGGAAGTGAGTATGATGTTGTGGTGTTTGATACTGCTCCAACGGGCCATACCATAAAGATGCTTACTGCTCCCGATTCAATTCGCTCATTTATCTTAAGAATTCTTAGAATGCGGGCAAAAATTGAAAATATCAAAGGATTTTTGTTTAGGAAGAAAAGTGAAACTGAAAAGGTTGTCAAAGAATTGGAAGCCATTTGTGACCGAATTGATGATTACAAAATTCTTATGGCAAGCGAGCAAACTTCACTTAATCTTGTTTCAATTCCTACGGAAGCAGGTTATCAAGAATGTGCAAGAACCATTCAATTTATGAAAACGATTGGATTTGGTGTTGAACACATTATTGTAAATCAAATTGTTCCCGATTTCGGTTCCGAAGTATGGAAAACTGTAAATGAAAATCCTGCGGCGGCTATGACTTATCGCCAATTTATGATACAACAACCATATTTAGAACGATATAAATTATTGGCCTCAAGATTTAGAACCCGCCTTGTCGGATTAACAAACACGCCTTTTGAACCAATTGGAATTAATGATGGATTGCCTAAATTTGCCGAAATTCTTTGTGGAGCAAAAGGGCTTAAAATGGGGGTCTTGAAACCATGAGTGATTTAGAATATGGTTTTTATGTGATGTTGCTTATCTTTGTTGTTGAGTCTGCGGCATTTGCTTATTTCGGTCATTGGATTCTTTGGCGCATCAATCCCAAATTAACGATTCTTTTGACAGATTATCACCGAAGGACTTCCTCCGAAGAGGAAGAGTAATAAAGTCGTTTTAATCACGGTGTCAATATGTGGCTCACTTTTGATTGGGATGATGTTTCGCCGGTTGAGCCTAAAGTTATTGCGGCAATAGAGGATTTGAAGAAACTTTTTGGTGTCGGAAGGGTTTGGTATCGGTTATCTTCATCTAAAACAGGAATGCACCTTGTTGTTGGTGAGGGTCGATATAATCCCAAAACAGCATCCATTGGAATTCGGCCCGTTGAGTTTGAAGAAGATGAGGTGATGAGAATCCGTGAACAATTTGCAGAAGAGCCATACAGTTTGGAATGTAGGGGCCGATTAATGACTGACAAATTACGAAGGGAAGCAGGAACTACTTGGGGAAGAATATTCATTGTTAAGAATGGAAATGTTTCGGGAGAATGGGAACCGTGTTAAATCCCGAAGAAAGACGCCTTTTCTCACTGATTCTTGAATCCGAGGCGAAGCGTATCGGTGGGGAATGGTTTATTGATGGAGATGGACCGATTTATGATTTGGAAAGAGTTTTGAATGCTATGTTTGAAGGCAAATTAATTCAATTAAAAAGATGAAGGATTAAATAGGTATTCCTCTAATTAAATAACATGACCACCCAAACAGAAGAAGTGCGCTATTGGAACCGACTTGGATTGTATGTGACCCGTGCAGATGCGGAAGAATATATCGCTAAGGCGGGAGGTGCAGGAGCCATTCTTGATGAAACAATTGAAGAATTTACACCTGCATCATCCTCAAGTCCCGAAGTTCTCCGCAGTGAATTGGAAAGACTTTTTGAGGCTCCTTTTGAAGAAGGCGAAATGACTCAAGAGAATCAAGCAATTTTGGCCGCAATTTCTATGGAGCAAAATCGTATTCCTCGCATCAAGGAATTGATGGCAGAAGGAGTTTCAAAGGAAGATGCAAAGGCTCAATTTAATACGGAAATGGAAAATTTTATGCGTGATTCTCTTGATTTGCCGGATGAAACCGAAGCCGAGCGTGAATATCGAAGAAAGTATGAAGAGATTCACGGCGGCGAAGAGGAATGAGCGAAGAGTCCACGAAAAAAAGGTCGGACAGGCCTTTGGATATGACTGAAACATTAGTTTTTATCATCGTGGATTTTATGCTCGATAATGGTGGCTATGGATATTCAACACAAATTTCCGAATATGTTGTGACTAATTATCCTCGCCGTTACACAAGTCGTGAAGTAGTAGGAATTTTAAGAAATAGACCAATGTTTTGTCATGCACAATCGAAGGAACGGAAGTCGGGGAAGAAATGGCGACTTGATATTTTGTCATGGGCGAGATATTTGAGCAACAGTCGCACAAAAAAATTAGGAGAGAAGGCTGAATCTTGGGGATTCGGTGAAAAGATTGAGAAATTAAAAATGTCACAAATTGCTTCCACTATTAACGCCCTTGAATCATTGAATCCCGATTCTTTAAACGATGTTTATGCCGCAATCTCGGAAGTTTGGTCGTAATACAGCAGAACACATTTAAATAGCAAGACGCATAAAGAGAGAGTAGGTTGTTGAATATGTTTTTCCTACGACGATACACGACAGGAAAGGCTAAATCGGGAACAACCGATATTACTTCGTGGGAGGAATTCCCCCCTTATGAGGAATTTCGTGCAGTTTGTGAATCTTTTGGAGAGGGGAAATACATCATGTTTCAAAGAGGAAAGGGCATTCGTGGCATGAGGAAGGTTAATGAATACATTGTTGAAGAAAAATCTTCGCCTACTCAATCTCACACTCCCTCCCAATCCTCAATAGGTGCAGAAAAATTAGAGAAACTTTTGATTTTTGCCGCAGAAGAGTTTGGTGTTGAACCCGAAACTCTTCTTTCTGTAAAGAAAAATATTCCTGTTGGAGATATGTCGGATGCAGACCTTTTTTCAGCACTTGACCAAATAACAAAAAGTGCGGAGGGTGACGATTCACTTTCCCGTGATGTAAAAGCAATTTTAGGAGAACTGAAAGGTCGCTCCACAGGACAACCTGCCGTCAAGGAAGCCGAAACAAGTATCTTAGGCGGCGGCAAACTTGGTTTTGGTGCGGGGTTCCTTATGGGTGGTCTTGGAGGCGTTGCTACAACCGCCTATCATTACCGTGGTAAGATTCAAGATATGGAATCAAGAATGGAGGCTATGGAAGCCTCTATGAAAGAAACTGAACAAGAATTAAAGCGAGAGGCCGAACAAAGAAAAAAGAAAGAAAAGGCGGCAGAAGCAGTTCGTAGGTTCGATTCGGGAGTAAATCTTGATGCGAATTTCTTAGCAGAATTTAATCGAAAAAACACCGCTACTGATTTTTAGGGGTGATTTTAATTGGAGTTCATTGAAAAATACAAGGCTTTTTTGAAGGAACAAAGAGAAATCCTTGTTGAAAATCAATTTGTTTCGTTTGCCGAAGAAAACGGTATTCGCCCAACCATAAAATTACGAAAGTCATTTGTTAAATTGGTGAATCTTCTCGATACTGATTATAATATGGACACCATTAATGCAACCACATTTTTATTTGATTTTCTGCGAGCCATGCAGGAGCCAAAAGAAAGAGAATTGAAAAAGGTTGTTAATAATTTCTGTTCCTTCGTTTTAACTGTGGGTTGTGGAAATACTCCCACCCATAGAAGAATTCGACAAATCTATTCCAAAGGAATTTTAGATTCACTTGATGGCATGACAATTGATGATTCTGTTAAGAAATCTGCCAATTTCAAAACAGAATGGGTCACTACATTAAAACAACAATTAAATACAAAGTGAAACAAGTAAAGGGTATGTCCGATTTCAATCGCAGGTCAAATCTAATTAAAGATGATTCGCCCACTGCTTCAAACAGTGGCGAAAGGAAGGGGAAAAGTTTGGTTGAATCTATACTTGGAGATGCTGAAAATTTCAAATTAGTGGCAGAAAGATTTAATCTCGACCCCGAAATGGCGGAAAAAATTGTAGTCCCACTTCTTTCACTTCTCGACAAATATAAAATTGGAGAAAGTATCACCTCTTCCCCCCAATTAGAATCTGCTTCAAATACAATGGAGATTATTCGTGATGTTGCTCCTGTTGTAAAGGGTGCGGCAGAATTTATTTCGGGAAGGCGAGCAGAATTAAAAGCAGATGATTTGGAATTTTTAGAGCAGATTAAGAAGAGTCAAAGTGTTGGAGATGCTTCATTGTTTGGAGAGGGAGAAGATGAATTGTTCACTATTGGAGAATCTCTAAATGAACCAAAAAAGTCACCTCAAAAGCCCGCTCCCAATTTTAACTCTTTTGCGGAAAACGATTGGGGAGATTTTTGGGCAGATGCGACAGGTGCAAGTCAGCAAAAGACTTTCTTAGATAACGATTTGACTCGTCAAATGGAGGCCCAACAGTCTGCTTTGGATAATTGGGCTAACGAACAAACAGGTGGCTCTATGAAGCGTGAAAAGGCAGGACCACACACGACTCAAACCGAGGGAGTGGGTGGAGAATTTAATTTGGGCGACGGATTTTTCAACGACACATTTGCGGCACAATCCTCGACAACATTTGGCCTTGTGGATGTTTCCCAATTGGCAAAGGAGGCGGGCCTTTCTGTTAATGAGGTAATGGATTCGGACAGTCAAATGAAAATGGTTGAGAAAGAGCAAGATTTTAACTCATTTACTATTGATTTGAATGAATTTGAGTCGGAAGAGAAAAAGCCGATTGATTACACTGAATTTGAAACTCCCGAAGATGCTGAAACTTTCGACCCACTTTCTATTGTAGGATATTCAGTTCCTAAATTAGAGGTTGATTTGAAAGAATTTCAAGAAATGCTTCCCGAAGTTTTTGAAGATGAACAGGAGGATTGAAAATGCCGAATCCTGTTTGGAAGCACTACACTGCGAACCACATAGAATCTTGGTTAGATTGGATTAGAAACATTCATCTTCGCTCCCATTTAGAATTATTTGAGCGATTCATTGAATTAAATCCACACTTCGTACCCTCACAGCATGAGCGAAAAAGTGAAGCCAAATTGGTTGAAAAATTAATGTGGAATCCCGAATATATAAACTCCCTTTCCGACAAAGGATTACAAGTTTGGGTTTCTTCTTCTTTTGCTGATTTCATTGACGAATTAAGAATTTATGGAGAACGATTTAATGAAATACGCAAAATTGCAGACTTCCTCGATTCACATATTGCATGGTTTGAAAGAGTCTATGCTTTTGTTCGTGCAGACATTATTCAATATCTTCGCAACCTAAATCGTAATATTTGATTTAAACGATAAATCAATCCTTATAAACACTTTTAAATAGTCGCACCAAGAATAGTGATAGCATGAAGACCCAAGAGAATCTAATTCAAAGGAAGATTCCTTACCAACCTGTTACAGATAGCGGTGTTGCCATCCCAAAGGAAAGTGCGGGACAAGGAATGGCTATTCCAACAGATGTGGAAAGAGCCGTCCGTAAATTGAAGAAATTAGATTGGGCAGAAGATAAATTATACATGTTGAGCGAAGGGGATGGAAAAGGACAATCTGTTTTCATCATGCTTCATCCCGATGCGGAGGCAGATGCTATTCTTAACCAATTGAATGCGGAAGACCTTAAAAAATCGGCCCCCATTATCGTTAAATTTACACTTGGGGAGCGACCTGTTTGGAGCCATTATGTTTCAAACGATGCTCCGACTTACTATTTTTCGGAAAATAAAGTTACAGAAATAGGAATCAATTGGAGCAATCCCGAAGACTTACCTGTTTCAGCAAAAAAAATTACTATTATAATAGGTAATCAAGGAATCTCTTTAACGAAATCCTCTAAAGGAATGTATTCTCTTGAAGGAATGGCTGTGATTCAAGAACAGGAATTTGGCGAATATGATGGTGTCAAAATTAGCCACCCAACAGTTCTTGAATTTGGAATCTTGCCTTATGGTAAAGGAGTAAATGGATGTGGAATTGATATTGAAAGTGAAACTTTTATTGAGTCTTTCGCAAAGCAATACGAAGATGGTGGAGGAACTTACTATTTCAAGCAGAAGGCCAATGTGTATGCTTCTCCCGATATGTATGTAGGAACCGGAAAGGAAGAAGAGTTTTTGCTTCCTCCCGAAGTTAATTTTGGACAACAACCTTCCCTTTCCGCAGATGAAGCAATCGTTTTCACATTAGTCATGGAAAATCCCACCTTTACAACAGATAATTTCACGGGAAGGAACTCTCGTTCCCCTTCTTCAAAACTTATTGAAACTATTATGTTTCCCGGTGATGAGGGATTGCTTGCTCCAATGGGAACAAGCGAAAAGGGCGACTTAGTTAATTGTGGTGAATCCTCTCCCGAAGGTCGTGTTTTAAAATCCATTACGCCCGCTTTTGATAACGGAGAAATAGTTTCAGTTCTTATGGAGTTCCGAGATGGTTCAAAGGCCGTTTTCCCCGATGAGGAAACTCGCACATTTCAAGCCACAGATAAGGAAACAGGACAAATGTTGAAAGGTGTTGTTCAAAAGAAAGGATTTTACAAATACACAGGAAATCCTCGTCAAGAATACGAAACTGTAAAGGAACAACGCCGCATGAGAAATCTAAACCGTGATTTCAACATTGTTATGGAAGGCTCAAACATCACCCGTGCAATTGCTTGGTATGGTGGTGAAAACGGAGAAATTATGGAAGTAATTGTTCCCGACCCCGAAGACTCTTCTAAATCAATTCTTATTACAATTCCACTAACGGAGGCTTAAACATGACTGATTACGAAGAAATTGACGCTATGCTAAACGAATCTGCTTCTTGGGCCAAGAAAAAGCAACCTTATGTTTCTGCTCAAAATATCTTCCCTGCAAAAAAGCAAAACTTAACGCAAGGAACAAATGTTTCTTTTAACCGAAGCCACCCCAACATGAAGAAAATCATTTCGTTCATGCGAGATGGTAAAAAGGCCGAAGCAGAAGGAATCGCTCAAAATGATTTTCAAAGAGCCGTAATTTCACACCTTGAAAACTTTGATGTGGACGACGATGATAATGCTTTCATTCGCCAAATTCATTCGGGCCGTCGTGGAGAAAACTCTCCTGTTGAAGTTATTCTTGGATTTGATGTTGGAGGAAGTCCTGTTTTAGAAACCATCACGAAGCAAGAAATTTATGCTATTGATGGACGCAAGTATCGTGGTCGTTTGAAGAATTTGCTTCCATCGCCATCAACACCGATGGAGGTTGTTCAAGAACAACCCGCTTCGCAGGAAGTCGTTGAGGAAGAGGAAATTGCTGATTGGAATCTTGCACCCGAAGATGAAGAAAACAAAGAAGTTTCAAATCCCGATGCACCTGTTGATGGGATGATTTCTGCGGGTGGCAAAAATGAAGCAAGTGAGCCTGTTGAAATACCTGCTGATGGTGGAGAACCCGTGGGAGGTGGACAGTCTTCATCGAATCCTAAATCCGATATTCTTCGCCGTCTTCTTGGCAACAAATTAGTCAATGATTTGGAGAAACTTGGAATTAGAGATAGAATTCAAATTCAAGAAGGAATGGATATAGACGGAATTTCAATTTTCAATGGAAGAAGTGGCGGTCCTATTCGTGCCGATTTGACTTCGGGTAAGAATGTTTCTCGCTCCATTAAATTTAAGGGGCTTGTTGCTGATTCTTCTTTTGCAGGAGATTCTGCTCCCGAAGATGCAAAGCCATTCCGTGCAGATGATATGGGTGCTGTTTTGCACCGTATCTTTGCTCCTAAATTGATTTATGCAAAGCAAAGAGGTGGCCGACAAAATGCACTCGGAAGTCTTCGTATAATTCGTAAGCATATGGCCTCGCTTTCCACCGTATTCGGTTTTGACGACCCTGCACAATTGGAGGCTTTCTTTGCCGCATGGTTGATGAAGGATTCCACTTGTCGTTTGACAGGTATTCCGGGTACAGGTAAGACCACAGTGATTAATGCCGCCGCCACACTGATGAGCAATTCTTACGGATATAACCTACAAACTCGTTATCTTGCTAAGGGAAATATCGTTGCAGGTACAGAACACGAACCGATGATTTTTCCAAATGGACAAAGATACAATGTCAATTATGGAAGCAAGGAATATGAAGAAATCCGTCGTGAATGGGAAGCATGGCGATTCAACGAATGGAGCGAAGACAGTGATAAATCGGGTGCATACACTTATGATTTCAGTTTCTTACAAAAGGGTGCAAATAAACTTCCAATGACTCCCGAAGCATTTCAACGAGTTCTTTTTGGTTGCGAATTGATTGAAGACATTTCAACGGAACAAGGACTTTTGCGAAGCACACGGGTTAAGTCAAGCCCGATTTCAAAATCTCAAATGCTTGGCATTTTTGGTGGTTCAATTCCGGCTTCAATTTCGGAAAAAGGTGGCATTATGTATTGGGAAGGTCATGCCCTTTACAACGATTCGGGAGCAAACGAAGGCTATTGGATGCGTGAATGTCTTCTTGCCCATTTTTATGACGCTCGTTTAGATGATGGCGAAAGAGGATTGGATTTGATTGCGAATGAAATGCTCATGGAAACAGGTATTGCTAAGGTGGACTACGACAAGCGAGCAGAAGAGATTCTTTACGGTATCGAAATTCGTCAAGTCACTACAACAGACCGTATTTCGGGTGCAACCGTAGCAAGTTATGAGTTTGAGCCGACACCAAGACCAATTGTTACGCAACCGATTAAGTTTTTCAACGAAGCAAACAGAAGCGGAAGTGGTGTGGAAGATGCTATTCTTGGTCTTATTGCTGAAAAGACGGTTGAATATCGTGGTCGCACATTTACATCTCCTTCGTTCGTTGCTTGGATGGACACAAACCCCCACCAAAAAGGAAACGATTTGGCTTTCGTGGACCGAATTGATATGGAATTATATCTCGGCTCCCTTTCTCTCGGAAGTCGTTTCGCCACCCTAAACGAAAGATATGGAAACAATGCAAACGGAACTGCACCTCAATTACAATTAATTTCAAGGATGCTTATGTCTTCTAATGCAAGTGATTATCTTTCGCCAATGCGTTTCAAAGACCTTACAAGCCTGTGGAAGACAGTGAATGGGGTTCCATTCAACCCACAAGGAATTGACGATGAAAACGGCGGTGCTTTGCTCGATATTTCACTTCTTTCTGTTCTCTTTACACAACGATTTATGGTAAAGGAAAGAACCGATGAAGTTTTCGGACAAGAACACACTTATTCTTACGATGACAATATTTATGCCTCCCCGCTTGTTGATATTTCAACCACAACGAATCTCCAATACGAATCTCAACATTCGGAAGAATTAGAGAAATTCGGAACGGGTGAAGATGGAACAAAAAGTCAAGCCCCTGTTTTGATTAAGCGTATGCTTGGTTTCCGATTTACCAATTCGCTTATCAAAATGACCCGTGCTTTGGCGTTCCTTCGTGGAAAGGAATTCGTCACACGACAAGAAGTGGTTGATGCACTTCCTTATACGGTTGGACACCGACTTGGCCCTGCCCGTGAAGGAGAAGACCCTAAAGGCCGAGATATTGGTATTGTCCGAGATGGTATGCGAATGACAAATGAGCAAGAATTCATTCGTCAATTAATTGTTCACGGATATTTGTTGCGTGATACTAATTCACTTCTTGGAGCCGTTACTTCCGACACACCTTCAATGTTTGACATTTGGGATTCTTTCCTTAACACTTGTGTTGATGAAATTAATTCGGGAGAGCCTTATTGGAATTATGAAGATAAAATGCTTCTTCCACTCAAATCAAGAGTTCGTCAAGGTGGCGACATTACGCCTGTGCATTGGCACATCGGAACAATGGTCGTTGAAAACATTCGTCGTTCAAAGTCACCTCAAAAAGATGGATTTAATTATAAGCAACGATATAACCGATACCTAAACGCTCTTTCTTCGCCAAAGATTCTTTCTGCAAAGAGTCGCTTTTCAACAAAGCAACAAGTGGAAGACATGGTTTCCGACCATGCCGCTTCCGAATACTATCGAATTCGTGGAATGATTGCGAATGATGATTTGCTATTCTCCGACGATAGGGAAACTTTGTTGAAACTGTGTGAAAGCAAAATTGAATCCATTACAGGTAAGGCTATGTTGGTTGCACAAGACGCAATTCCGTCTTCTTCAATTGCTGTTGCTCAATCATTCTCAAATGAACCCCGTGGTGGCCCAATTCCACAACAATTTAAGTGGAGAACCTATGGTGATGCTCTTGGTGTTTGGGGAAGAATGATTTCTAATGGAGCAAATGCAAATATCGGAATTGCTGATTTAGGCGGTGGCGATTTGCTTGATGTAACAGGTGTTGGTTTGGAATCGAATCAATCTTTTTCAATCAAAGGAACATTTGAGGTTGGTGTAGGCCAACAACATGATTCAGCATTCCTCATCAGTATGGAAAATGTTGTTCGTTTCATGTCGCCTTACATTCTTGGTAATGGTGTTCTTCTTGGAACATTGTCCAAACCCGCTAAAGGCGGTTCTCAATTCGGACCAAAAGATTCAATCACATTGTCCGAGTATTCACTTTCTGCAAAGGAAATGATGTTCCGTTGGTTAAACAAGGAAGCAGGATTGCCTCTCGATGATGGATATATGGCTTGTTTCAAATTAAAACACGCCTTTGAAGGTGCTATCAATGGATTTGAAGGAGTTTCGGGTGATGATGATTTGAGGCTTTGGATGCGTATGAGGGTTGTTCGTGGGCGACAAAGTGACAAGTTTGCCACCTTTGCCCTTTACATAGGAATTACTTCTCCAAGCATGAGGCCTACTCGCCAAGACGCTGATGGAAACAATGTTGAATGGGAAATTTTAGATTTCAATGATGCAGAAACATACAACGCTGAACGCTATTATTCTCCCGCCATTTGGAGTGACTTAAAGTTTGAAGATGTAGGAAATTTGACAAAGGATGATATTCGCTTCTTCTCGGAAAATTTGTTTATGAACATTCGTGGTAATCAATGAATGGGTTTAAATAGATGAGTTATCAAAGATAAGGCATGGTTGCAGAAGAATTGGGTGAGGAACACGCTCCCCCGAATATGGTTCTTGCGTTTAAGCAATTGCGGGCATTATATGGCGAACCGCTTATCCCTCTCAAACTTGGAACGGATTTTCATGGTGGACACACGGACATGACCCAAATTGAAGTCGGTAAAGACCAAATGATGCTAACCATTCTTCCCAATCATCACGAAGTTCCCAAACAGTATCAAGATTCAGCCGCTTTTTTTGTTGTCGGACACGAATTTGGACACATTACTTCCCACCCCGGTAAAGAAGCGAAATATTGGCGACAAGGAATGCGTGAATTGCCTGTTGAACACTTTCAACAACCGAAATGGTTTAACGCCATTTCCGATATTTTGGTAAATTGGACAGTAATTACAGGTTCAAATATTGTTGTTGATGCCCAAAGACCATTTATCCAACCACAAATGCTTGCGGGTTGGAAAGCAAGTCAATTTCTTCGGACTTGTGATAATATGGTCGGACACGATGTTTTGTTAAAGGCAGGTCGCCTCACTGATAACCGTTATTGTCCACAAGGCGGCGTTATTGGACAGTATGATAATCCCGACCCAAACGACCCATTCAAGCCTTCTGCCGACACCCCATTTTGGGAACGCTATCAAGGTCATGGAAGAGGTGAGCAATATTATCCTCCTGTGTCGTATGCCGTTGCTAAAACGCTTGATGAGAAATATCGAACAGTGAAGGTCAAGAAAGGTACGGGAGGCATTCGTGCCAATCAAACTTATGTGGTCGAAGCCACAAAAACATTTGACGACAGAATTAATTCCGAAGAATGGGAGCCGATGAAAGAATACAAAATAAACGGAACATGGATTGATGTTCGATATTGTGTTGGCGTTTGCCCCCAATGTGGAGAAGAATCTCCGACAATTTGGGAACGATGGTGGAATTATAAATCAAAAGAGCAAATTGAAAGGATGGTTGCGAGGCAAGGTTCTTGGACCCATCTTCTTATCCAAATGTTTGCTTTTGAATGGGCGGCGGTATATTCAACATATGTTCCCTATGGTGGGAAAAAGGGTAAGTTAGCAGGTGAGCAGTTTTTGATTGATATTGGTCCTACAATGAACGATGCTATGAGGGGGAAATAAAATGCCATATAAAAAGAATCCTTTTGGCGGTTCCGCAGGAAATGAAATTGTTAAAAAAATATTTGATTTAATGTTTATTTCCGACGAATCGCAACCAAATGAAATTGAACAAAACAACCTTCAACGCCAAGTTCGTTACTATCGTGGAAATATCATCAACATTGTCAATAATATGCGTAAATTTGTTGATGGTTATCAACAAGTCCCTGTTGCTGAATCTTCCTCTTCGGGAATACACATTTGTCCACATTGTAGCCGTCGTGATTTTATTTATCATTGGGAGGCTGTTGATGGCGGTCATTATTCCGACCCGAATTCATGGAATAAATCAGTTCATCCGAAACAATGGAAAGGAAATAGGGTTGGAGAAAAGGGAAGATTTAATTTTGCTTTAAGATACCGATGTAATCATGTCACCACTTGTAATAAATGCCACACGACTGTTCAAGGACACACTGTAAATTCCTGTCCTAATTGCGGCGATTCGGGAAACCTCGCAAAAGTCGGGTGTTTGCAGGAATCATATGGGGTCCATTTTATTCGTGAATACACAATGAAGGATAATTGTCCCACTTCTTATGCAGAAGCGATGGGAGTTATTGAAAGAAATCGACAAGTTCGTGTAGGAGGCAGAAAGGTTGTTCAAGGAACATTGTCGGAGTATGAATTGATTATCCCACCACTTCCTCGTAAGGGGCAAGTTATCTCAACATTTCAACAAATGGAAACTCACACACCGTATGTTAAAATGACTTATGTTCATAAGTCTTCGGGAGCCACTAAATCTTCAAATTATCCTGTTTCCGAAATGAATTACGCCATATCAAAACAGAATTTGCGCCGATGCAAGAGGGGAAGGCTAAGAAATGGTGCTTATGCTCACGATGGAGAACCACGATATTTGAGAGATTATTCGGGCGACCCTGTTGCTAATTGTCCCTCATGCGGGGCTTCGGATGCACCCACGGTTGAAGATATTGCGAACATTTACTACACCCCAAAACCGATGAGAATTATGAATCCTCAACCACTTAGCGGAGAAAGCAAAACACCCTACGCATACAAAGGACTTCCTGTAAGCAATATTTATTTAGAATCAACGGTTTATCAAGAATATCGAATTCTGCTTCCGCTTCCAATGATAAGAACTTTAAGAAAGATTCCCGATGAACCATCCGTAGCAGAACGGGGCATTGGAGTCACGGCTTGTCCCAATGATGTAGGGATGAAATTAGGAATTCAAGATGCTATCGACAATGCAGACCAAAGATTACAAAATGCACAAGCAGGTCTTTCACAACAGTTTCAACAGCAATTTGGAATTGGTCCTGCTGATGAGCAAACCAATAAAGGATTTACATTTTTAGTCGCAGAAGGCCGTTCTCGCAAAGCATATTTAGACCAAATTAAGGGGAAATGGATTGACCAATCGCCCGATTGTGTTTCTTATCGTGGGCAAGATGGTTCACTTCTTTCCACAAAAAGGACTTATGCTCGATGGAACAAAATTCCAAAATACGCAGACCCGAATTCCGATTCAAATGAATATCTTGGACCGAATCCCGATACGCACATCATTATGGATTGGTTAAAGTGTTCTCAAAACATAGCAATTTTTATTGATTCTCCGACACCATACCATGCTACAACAGGGATTGGTGAAATTATTGATGAATTCGTTGGAACGAAAACTGATATTATGGAATGTTTGACCTGTAAAGGAATTGTTGCGAAAGGTGATGTTTTGTCGTATCGTGTAAGTAAGGGACAAGCAAACGCAGATGGAACTGCAAAAGGAAACTTCCCACAAGCCGTTTTAGATGAAGAAATCAAGTATGAAAATTCTTTCCCGAAAGAAAACAACAAAGGCGACCCTATTCCTATTGCGTGGGGGATAACTACGGGCGGTCAAGACGGAAAAGAAATGTTACGAAATCCTGCACGAAGAATTAGAATTGATTGAGGCGAATAATATGGGCGAATTTGGCGGTAACGAAAAGTGGAATGAAAATCCATTTGTTTTCTTTGAAGAAGGCGAATTGGTTAATCAAGGAATGGAAAAAATGTCCCCACCAAGTCCGATTCGTGCAATTTATGAAAAACTCGCTCCCTTGATTATTCGTTCCCCTCCTGCGAAAAGATTTCCTCAAGAACCAAGTGGGGTCGCAAGTTTTAACATTTTAACGGACCCTCTTTCTGCCCTTATGCCGACTTCTGCGGTTCCCGACCCAATCATCGGTTTAACAACGCAACGAACAATGAGGCCAACCGTTCAAGGAAAAGAAGGAATGGCGACACATCTCAACATCCTTGTTGATTGTTCAAGTTCAATGTTTGGTCCCGAATCTTATGATGGAGGCACATGTTATGGATATTCTCCTAATGGATATGCTCTTGGAGGCGAAGATATTGCTATGATTGTTGTCGCTATGATGGTCGGACAAGCAAGCATAAGTGGTGACTCTTTTGCGATTTATTCTTTTAATAGAAGTGCTAAAGTCGTTTGGGAAGGTCCATCTCAAGATTATTCTGCTTGTATGGAATATCTTCTTGCGAATTATTCACCGGGCGACGAACAACGACCATTTGCGCCGAGTGGTGGAACAGATATTGGAGCAGGATTAAATCTCATTGGTAAAACAATGGGCGAATACGACTTTGACCAATCCGTGACGGTTGTAATTACAGATGGCTCATTTAGGAATGTTTCAATGGCTCAAAGTCAAATTCTAAATCGTGGTTATACTTACAATGACAATTTTATTCGTGCGATGGGTCCGACATTTTATGTGATTATTGGCTCCACAAATGCTGAACAAGCGGCCTTACCTCAATCTCAAAGAGAGGTAACTATTGCTGATATGTCTGTTACAAGTTTTCAAGAAGCATTAAAAAATGAATATAATCGTTCAATGGATGGTTGCGTTTTAGGATTTAATATTTTGTTGGGTGAAGATGGAAACTTTAGTGACTTCGCAGGTTCTTTAGTGGACATGGCGAGAGTAAATTCGGGCGACAGCGACATTACACCTTGTCCAAGAATCTAATCTTAATGATTCTTTAAATAGCAAGAGCCTTAATGATAATCTGTATGTCGGATGAAATCAATCTTGCCGATGTTTCAAGCGGCCAACCTGCCGATTTGAAATTTCCTCTTGATTTTTGTCGTGAGAAAGTTTTCATTTGTGGTGTGACCGGAAGTGGAAAATCGTTCACCGCAGGTTTGCTCATGGAAGAAATAAACGAGGTTGGACTTCAATTTGTTTGTTTCGATGTATTGGGAGCGCATGGCGGTCTTCAACAGTTAAATCATGTGGAAGCACTTGAACCCCAATCGGGAGAAACTGTGAACATTAAGGGACTTGTTCAAAGATTGGGAAGGGAGGCGACTTCTTTCGTAATAGATATTTCCGACCTTTCTGTTCCAAAGCAACAATCTCTTGTTGCAGAATACTGCGATGAAATGCTAACTCAAAAATTAAACAAAGGAATTATGACTTTTTTTGAAGAATGTCAAGATTTCGTTCCACAAAGAGGACAACCTTTGTCATTTGGAAGTATTGTCCGAATGTGCAAATTAGGTCGTCAATACGGATATGGTGTTTGTTTAATTTCGCAACGACCTGCTTCTGTTTCTAAAGAGGCTTTATCTCAATGTTCTGTGTATATGATTCATAACCTCATTAATCATCGTGATTTAAAAGCGATTGAAGACCAAATGGGATTTGGAACAGATAGGGAAAAATTGAAAAAGGTTCTAACTGATATTTCTGCCGCTTCGCAAGGAGAGGTTGTTTGTTATTCCCCATCTTATTTCCGAAATGAAAACTTTTATCGGGCCACGAAAATTCGTGGTGATAGAAAGGTAAATCACACAGGAAAAAATATTGAAATGAAACCTGCGACACATAAAACAAATTCTTCTCCACAATCTGCTTCTCCAATGGTTGAAAATTATGGCGGATTTTATCAAGCAGAACGGGATGATAACGATGAGGAAGAAGTAATGGATTTTATCCCACCTACACAATCTTTTACTGATTCAGTTAAGTCGGATTTTGCTTCTTTTTATGAAGAGGTTCCAAACATTGAAATTGATATGTCTAAATATGAATCCGAATTTGATTCCGAAGGAACAGGTGTACGAAGTCCTGTCATGGGCGTAGGAATGATTGCCGCATTAGCGGGCGGATTGTTCATTGTAATAAAAGGACTTAAAGATTGAAACTACACCGATTGGTGGATGAATGCTTCATCCAAAAGGTGATGCGTTTAAATTAAGTTTTTCATAGGCACATTTAAATAACTGAAAATTCAAAATTAAGACATGAACAACGAACCTCTTCGTCGTGATGTGAACACCACCACAGGAAATGCTTTTGGAAACATTACTGATGTTCCAAATATCGCAAACTTGATGGCTGACCCACTTGGAACAGATGTTGTCGGTGGAATGACGATTACTTCCACAGTGGCAGAATCTCCTTCCAATGTTAAACAAACTGATGGGCAACCCCCGCAGGTACAATTCCAATCCGAAACCATTGAAGGGTTAATGGAGCGTGTGAAGGCACTTCCTTCGTGGGCTTGGTTGGTTGGAGCAGGTGCGGTTGGAGCAGGGTTTATTGCTCGCCGTCGAATGTGATTATTTAAATAGCGGAATCAACAAAGAAGGAATAGGTGAATTAAGATGGCAAGAATACTTGGCTCCGATACTGTATTACCCGACCTTCCTCCACAACCGAAACTTCATCAGTTTCCAACGAAGAAATTGACCCGTGATACGCTTCCTGCTTTCAATGCTATGGGACAAAACATCGTTGCTAACAATGTTCGCCCATCTCCAACAATTGTTAATCAGCCTTCCATGAATCTTTCTCACTTGAGCAGATTCCGTGCAGAAGATATGATTCCAAACATGAGCGTTCATGGTGTGCATGAAAACTTTGGTGGCGACCCACGAAGCGAAACAAATCACGCTTCTATTTCTCGCCCAACGAATCCCCGCACAATGTTTAACGCTCCGTCTGTAAATGTTGCTCCCTCGGTGAACCGTATGTCGCTTCGTGAAGCCCCTGTATTGCCCCGTGCAAACCTTCCTAAGCAAGTGAACATTGGAAAACTCATCCCTGCATCAAACGGAATGCGTATGGAAGCAGAATATGTTGCACCTCCTGTTAATCTCGGAGATTTCCGAGGTCTTGCACCTAATCGAAACCGACAATTCGGCGTGAATGCAGGTCGTACCTTTGGTGCAGAAGGCCACCTTCTTTGAAGGCGTTTTTAAATAGCAAAACAGATAAGGATTTAATATGAATCCTTGTAAGTCGGGCGTGGCTTCTTTTTTATCGGAGCAACAGTCTTCACATAGGATGAAATCTCTTTCAAAATCTATCCTTTGCGGAGTCGTTGGAACAGGCGTTTTATTTGGAGCAGATTACGGATTTAATCTTAACTTATCCCCTGTTGAATTGGGAATTCCTTTTGCAGTTTGTTTAGCAAGCGGAATGCTTACTACAAATATAGGAAGTGAAACCCGAAATTCGGAATTCGTAAAAGCGTATGATGCCATGTGTAAAGATGAGTGATTTTAAATAGCGAGAAGGATAATTGATAATTATGTTCACTGATGATTCTTTTGAGAAGAAAGGTTTCGACACTGAAACCTTTGAAGCCGACTCCAATAATTGTTTTATTTGCTCAAAACCTGCAAATAATCAAAGAGGGGTTAATGTCAAAACGCAACCTCGGATTGACAATAAAGATGGCGACCTTTGGCTTTGTGATGAGCATAATAATCTTTTTGATTTCGGCTTATTTGCGAATGGTAATCTCTTGGCTTGGACTCACCCAAATGGAACAGAATATATGGATAAGGGGGAATTTAGTAAGAGGTTAAAGAATGCTGAATCCGACAAACTTCACGGTTGGGCTACAAACATGCTTAGAGATGTGAAAGATTTGATTGAAGACCTTGAGAATGGTGCTGTCTATGATTTAGATGATTGCCGAGAAAGGTTGGAGAAGATAAGAGATGATACTTCACACCTTAATGCTGAAGATTTTGACAACAAAAGCAACCCAATAAAAAAGTATTGTCTTGGTTGTGGGACTCCGAGAAAATTAGAAAAATTACCATATCAAGTGGGGGTTGATGGGACACAGGCATACTCTTGTGGAGATTGTTATGAAGATGTTAGAGAGGCCGAAACATTTGAAGCAAAAGGAATTGACACCCTTGCAGAACCTTTTGAAGAAATGGGGATTTCAAAACCATACGCACGACTTGGCGTAATTGCCGCAGGAATTACGGCACTTGCATTCGGTGTAAATAAAATTAGGAAGTGAACAAAATGAATACAGATAAAATTGGTGCGATTGCGGCGGGAATTGGAATGGGAATGGTTGGCGTTTATTTCATCACAGGCGTAAATATGTTTTCCGATTTAAAATCTTCTTTGAAACAATCTGCCGAAACAAAGAGGGATTGTGGTTGCGGAAATTCAGCAAAAAGTGAATCTTTTGAAACTCCAAATCTTCCTTCGGGAATCCGTGGTCGGCAACAAATGGCTTCGGAATACTCTCTTGACAGAATTAATCCTGTTGCCGTTGAAGGTGCAGAAGATGTTTATGGTGCAGAAGAAGGTCATTCCTTTTCCCCCAAACCAAGTTTGAAAATGTGGTGAAATAATGGTTGAAAGAATGTCAAACTCCTTTGTTGTCCGTGATACCAATCATTCGGTTTCATGGAATAGTGAATCAAATGCAAATGAAATGGTTGGATTAGAAGACGGAACTTCTCTTTCAAAGTCTGCTTTCGGTGGAGGAACTGCTATGTCCCACTTTTCGCCCGCAGAATTAGGAATCAATATGTCGGCATATCCCGGCATGGATGAAAAAAGTGCTACTTCGGTTTCCGAGCAAGAATCTGCCCGAATACAATCTTCATCCAATCCATTTGAAGCACCATTACAACAAGACCTTCAAACAAGTGGTGTTGAATTTAGAAGCGAAGAGGGCCGCATCGAAAGGGCAAACTATTTCGTTAAAGAAAACTCTTACAAAATCCTCATGGGTGGGTTATTTTTGAGTGCAGGTTGGTGGTTTAGAGGGTTTTTCGGACGGTGAGAAATTGCCGAACCAATATCAACCTTCTGTTCACGATTGGCGACCCGGAGATAGGATTGCCTCAATTGCCGTAAAAGAACCCACTGCTAAAACAGGTTTGGGAACTGTTCAAAGAGTCATTTTAGATAAAGCAATCGTTGTTTGGGATGATGGAAAGCAATCTCAAGAAAGACTTCAAGACTTGATTTATGGTGGTAATGATTCTTCCAAAATAGTTTTGGATTCCGAATCTGTTGAACAACAAATTAGAGATGAATTGAAATCCACATCGGAACGGGTTGCCGTGAACAGAACCCTTATTGCAGGATTTCCGATTGATACAATTGGAAACCTTGTTCGTTGGAGGTGATTCGCATGGGAAAGTTTAACGCCGTAAAACAATCACTTCGCAAATTTGGAGGATTAAATCTTGAACGAGGGCGGAGCATTCCCGATAATTGGGTGGTTGTCCGAGAAGAAACTGTCACCGGAAATGGAAGCACTTTTTTAATTCGTCAAGCAGTTTATCCCGACACATTTACAGGATTTTCAAAAGGGATGGGACAGCAAACAACAGGCGGCTACATGGGCGCAGGAAATAGAAATTTAGGAATTGAAGTCGAAGTAAGAGAATTAGAAACAGGCGATTTTGGGAGCGATAGAGTTTGGGAAAATGTTTCATATTCAAGACAACAAGATTTTTTTAATCAAAGTTTAACGGTTATTTCACGCACAATAAATCCTGCATCTTCAATTTCTGCGCCACAAGAACGGCAAGGTTCATTATCGCAGATTGGAGTTCAAAGAAATCCTTCGGAATGGATGGTCGGGGATGTGGTCAATGTTTCTCGGAATACATTGGATGGTGGAGGCTTGACGACAGGATATGTTGTGAGAGTATATCCCACTTCTGTTGAGGTTCTTTGGAGTCCCGATGCCATTCATCCGAAAGGATGGAAAACAACAGAAAAAAAGCGTGATTTGATTTACGCAGGTCATAATGAAGAATGGAGAGGGATTGCGAATAAGTGGTTGGATAAGAAATTTTATGCAGAAGCCGAATTGGAACCGGCTCCCGAATGGACACAAATGATTTCTGCCACTTCACAAGAAGTGCAAGATTTAACCACAAGCACATCACCACTCCCTATTTCTGCGAATGTTTGGCGAGAGTCGGATGAAATAAGGGAAAATTTAGAATGGTTGTTGAATCCTCATAAGCGTCTTTAAATAGACGAAACGATAATAAAAAATTAAGAGGTGTTTTTTATGGATAATCAAGACGCACTAACTCCTTCCCAATATGCAAAAATGGTGGGGATGTTTCCCGACGCACCTCACAACCCACTTCCAACGGGAGGCTACATGGATGATGGTTTTGATTGGGTTGTTCATCAAGCAGAATCCTTTGGTGCTGAAAAATTCTCTAAAGACAAAGTGGTTTGTATCAAGTGTGGGATTCCAAGTGGTTTTCCCCATCAATTACATGAATTGCCTTCACAAGTAGCGGGAAAACACAAATATGCTTGTAGGAATTGTTATAATGAAGTGAATGATTTGAATGCTGAAACCTTTGGGGCAGAATCCAAGTCAATGTTTGGAAAGGATAAGAACGGTAAGATGTATGCCCGTCGAAGAAATGGAGAAATTATCACGCACAATGCTGAATACGACCCGGTGAACCCGTTTATCTTGGGACAAACGGTGTGGGTTCGTGTTGAAACTCAAAAAATTGAGGACAATGAAGGCCGATTGGATTCGGAAATTGCGGGTCGTGTTACAGGATATTTTACAAGCGAATTTGCGGCACTTAAGGATGCTCATAAAAGGTTGGCTCAATATGAGGCAATACCTCAAAGGTTTATGAACGATTTAACCAAATCTAAGTCAAAAATAACTGTAATTTCACACCTGCAAGGAAACACTGTAAATAAAATTGAATATATGCTTACTGAAAGGCATGGGGCAGAATCCTTCATGGCTGAAATGGATGGGGAAAAATTGAGGGTCGGCAGTTATGATTTTGACGACGGTTCTATGATGGTTGGTATCGGAACAGAAGATAATGTTGTTGATTCACCCGATTTCATGGAAATGATGGTTGGAGAGGATGGTAAAATTGACTACTTTTCATTACCAATTGGAAAAGACGGCTTTCAAAGGCATTACCAAGTCAAACCCTCTCATTATGGCAAAATGAAAACTCAAAATCAAACAAATGAAACGGCAGGTGGCGACTTCGTTAGAACAGATGGCGACGGCAAGTATGCACACCCTATGATACCACAAGGTCAATTCATGGCTGAAACCTTCAATGCTGAATGTCAAGCCTGTGGAACTGCCCGCTTACGAGAAGATGATATTTGCGAAGATTGTGAAACTTGTTTAGGCTGTTGTGTTAAAGAAGGCTTTTGTGCAGAATCTTTTGAAGCCGGAAATATGATGAAGCCTTCCCGTGATTGGCTCTCTCTTGCTCTTGGAACTGCCGCCGTTGTAATCGGTGGAAGTTTGTTCGTGCAAAACCGTAGTATGTTCAAGGCAGATGGAAACGAAGGAGAACCTTCTCTTGTTGCACACCCTTCGACGGGTGATTTACTCCCTGCTGATTACGAAGAAATGATTGTTGAATCAACAGGCTATGCTGTTCCGATTATTCCAATTTCTCTTGACCCCGCATTCATGGGAAGTCGGTTCCACGCCCTTCCTACTAACCGTGTAGTGGAATCAAACGAACCGGGTATCGGAGCGCATACAGATGTTGCTATGACCCGTGATACCGATTTCCGTGAACCCGAACAATCAATGATTACTCGCTTTAACGCAGATGGTGAAAACTGCAAGTGTTCTCTTATTGAAAAACTAAAATCTTTCATTACAGGAAAGTCTTGTTGTGAAGGAAAGCAAGTCAAGGAAGCAAATTCTATTACGGGACAAACACCTTATTTTGGAGTAGGATTTGATGGGAAAAATACTCAAACCCGTGTGATTAAGGAAACAAATCCTGTTTCTCTTGACCCATCAACCACATCATATATTCCTCAAAACCTAAGTGGATATACAGGTCAAGCATACACTCCACCAACGGTGTATTCCGATATGATGGACATTGGTGTTTCGGGACAAAATCCTGCCTTCGTTTCGACAGAATCTTCCTCTCTTCAATCAGTTCATGGAAATCTTTCCGCAGGAATGAATCAATCCTACACTGATGGAAGTCGAACCATGAGTCTTTCTCAATGGTCAATTGATTATGATGTTTCACAAACTTCCGATTCGGAAGCATTTGCAGTTTCACGCTCATCGGGAGTCCGAACAATGATTAGGAGAGTTTGATAAATGAACTTTATTTTTGTCGCAACCGATTCTGCCTATCAAGGAATTGATTGGGATGATTCTAAAAAAGCGTATGCCCGAATGAATTGTGTTAAGATTGATGCTATTCCTGCGGAAAATTTGAAACTTTACACCCCTCTCACACTATTTTTTATGATTGGTGAAAAAGATGAACAAAGCCGATTGTGCAAAGGAATTGAAAAGATTGAAAACGGTTTTCGTGTAACCGGAATCATAACAAAAGGGCGACCATTTCCGTTTAAAAACGATTTTATCGTTGATGAAACTTTTTCATTCCCTGCATTGTTTGATGGAGAATCGGACACCGTGGCAAAACCTCTAATTTCCGACATTTACACCGATTATGATGAAATAATTTCCTATGTTCAAGATGTGGAAACTCGCATGGGTCGTAAATTGAAAATGGCAGAAGAAACCAAAATGGCCGAACAAGAACGCTATTTTTCCGAGTCCTACGAAACTGCTATGGAAGGGCTTGCTAAAGAAATAAGCAAGCCTTCTTGGATGAAAGACTATCGTGCAGAAGCCTTCCACAGTCGTCGGTTTATGGCTGAAAGATAATATTTTTGACCAATACATTTATTAACTTGTTTCCCTCGATGGGGAATCATGGCATACAATTGGCAGACCTCATGGGTAAAAGGAACAGGTCAAGAAACTGAAATCACTCCTGTTTTCAAAACACTTCACATTTCCTCACTTGAAGAGGCTCGAAATTCCGAAGGAAAATTTTACACTGTTAATATGTGTGACTACACAAATAATCAACCGAATGAAAATCAATTTCCTGTGGGTGAAATCGTTCACTATTATGGAACACAAGATGCAAATCTTGAAAGGCAAATTGAAAATTGGCAAAATGGAGTTTTGAAAACTGTTGAAATTTTAAGAGAGGAAAAACCACTTATTGTTCATTGTTATGCGGGAATACATCGCTCAACGCTTGTTTCATCTGCCGCCTTAACGCTTGCTTATCCAAATGAATTTGAAAATTTAGAAACTGCTCACGACTTTGTTTTAAGCAAGCGAGTTATCGGATGGAAAAAGGAAGACACCTTCCGTTTGATGGAAGGTATCGTTGAAGACTTACGGAAGCGTTTTTAAATAGCAAAAGCCACAAAAACATTCTATGGGTATTTTTGAATCGGAAGAATATGCTCCCGATGCGGTTCCTGTTGAGGCAGAACAAGTCGGTGAGGTTCACGAAGCCATTAATGGAATGATGATTGATTCCCTCACTCAAACCTCAAGTGGAAATTTAGAATCTTTCCACACCGATTCGCACGGAGAAAGCCGTGAGGGTGATGCGTCGGATTTAGATGATTATATTGGCGCACATTCCGAAGATTTTAGAGATGTTTCATCCTTGTCAATTGCTGATTATCAAGAATGGCTTTTTGAGGCAGATGAAGCAAGCGAATTAGCCGTTGCACGAATTGTTTCTAATTTCAAGGCAAGCGGTTTTGAAGTGAAGCCGACTTTTGCTACTCTTGCCGCTACAACATGGAGTCGTGCCAATTATGGGGGAGAAGAAAGAACTAAGGCTTTGTATAATGCAGAAAGGGCCACCGTTGCGGAATTAAAGCCGTATGTTGTGGAAATTGAAAGCGAAGGTTTGGAATCGCTTATTGATGTTGTTAGGAAAGCAGAATCACAAGCCACCGATTACAAGGCCGAAATTATTGCTGAATTAAAGGCTGAATATGAGGCTGAATCTGCCCGTTCTATTTCTCAATACACAAAACCCGTCGCAATTGCCGTTGCTTCTGTTTTGGGATTAGGTGTTTTATGGAGGTTGAAGTGAAATGGTTGTATTTGTTTATCAAGGCTATCGTGATACGATTGACACATTTCACGGGAAATTTGACACGCTTGAAGCGGCAGAAAACCATATTTATCAAGATTTGGTAAAAGAAGTTCAAGAGTTTCTTGACACGATGGAACAAAAGAAAAACGGAACCTATGTTTCCGAACAGACTAAATTATTGAAGCAAGTGAACGACCAAGTTATTGAGCGAATGGGGAAGGAACATTACGAAACATCCCTTAAAGATGCTGAAAAGAGGGATGCAGAAATAACAGAACACGCTTTGGAGTCATTGAAATATTACGAAAACACAGATTGGAAAGGCGAATTCAAGAAGGTTTCTCAAACCCCTAAGCCATCAATTCAACAGTACCCTTCCAAAAAAATGTACGAGGGATATTCTCAAAGATATGCTCAATCACAAGGGAATTACCCATACATCGTTTTTGACCCTTCTTTTGTCCCATCTTCAAAAGAAATGAACGCCGAAGGGAAAGAATACACTTTGCTTGACGGAATTCGTGAAGAATTCGATGTTGAGTTTAACGAGTGGGCTGACCAAGAACGGATGAGTCATGGTAAAGATATTTCGTTCAAGGATTGGGCGCAAGACGAGGGCATGAAACACGGCAACACCGAGATTACTGAATGGGCGCAACACGAAGATGAATCCCATGATGCCCGGTATGGTGCTGAACAACCGATTCGTATGAGTCAAGAAGATTTACTTGACTTTTTCAATTCTCTAAAAACAAATGAAGAAATTCTTGTTTGGTATAATTCGGCAGTTAGAAGTGCTGATGATTGGATAAAAATGACGGTTGGCCGGAGAAGCGAAAGCAAGAAATATGGTGTTAAGAAAGTCGCTCTAAAGGGAAAGAATGGGGGCAAATTTTACCTATATAATCGAAAGGGAAGAATTTCTCTCGCTATGGGTGATATGGCTACTTCTTTGATTGCCGCAAAAAAAAGTGATGCAAAAGGATATGGGGCAGAAGATGGAAATGAGAAATCTATTAAATCAGCCATTAAAAAATTAGAAAAGGCACTTAGTAAAACTGATGGTGCGAAATACAAGATGCACGATTTAGATATTTCAGTTCAACCTACTACTATTGCAGGGTTTGAAATGTCAAGAAATGGTAAAAAATATGATGGTGGCTCTTATCTTATTATGAAAGATGGTTCAATTATTAATGCGGCTATGGGAAATGCCGAATACGGAAATATTACGGATAATTTTGAAGTGATGAATGAAAAAATAATGCAATCTTTTGGTTCGGAATCAAGAATTACAAGATATGGAATGATTGCCGCAGGAGTTATTGCCGCTTTCGCAATTCTTCCCGAAATCAAGAAGCGTTTTTAAATAGCAAAAAGGACAAGTGATAATTATGGGTCTTGATTTACTGATTCAAAACACAATGCGGCGTTCTCCTATGGAGGGTGCTTTGCACAGTTTAGGAAGTGATTTGGGTGACGGAAATTACAGATTGAATGCCTATTATTCTTCGGAATCCGAGGCTACTGAAATTCTTGGAAGAGCGATTGATTACGCTCCAAATCCTGCGGAACTTTATGTTTCGCCTCCAAATAATATGGCTGAAACTCAAAAAATTTCTTCTATTACAAAGTCATTTGGAGAATTCACTGTTTCTTACAATAATTCAACCTCGACTTGGACTTTGAAGAAAATGGGAACGGGATTCTTTGCTCGCTTGATGCGAAGGGAATCTGTTCTATTCTCAAAATCGGGTCAAAATGCAACAAACCGATTTTTGACTACTGTTGAAGAATCAACCCTTGACCCTTCCGCTAAGGCAAAGATTACAGAAATCGTTATTGCACAAACCGATAACACAGGAATTTCGGAGTATGTTGGCGGAGGACAAATCGTTCATTCATCCATTGACAATGTATATGATTCTCAATCCCACAAACTTGCAGGTCATTCCGCCGCAGAAGTTTTGGCCGCAGATTATGTTCGGCCACGCCCCTTGACAGGATATGCACCCGTTAGAAATGAAATTGGTGATTCATATGGGATGCGAATGCAACCGCAAGCAACGGTTATGGGTGCAGAATCACTTCCAATTCGCTTCCAAGATTTCCAAAGTTTTTAATGAGAGTTTTTAAATAGCGAAAGAGATAAATAAATAATAACCACAGGTGAACGAAATGAATGTCGTAAGAAGATTTACTAACACAGCAACCGATTTGGGCGAAAGTGTTTTCACAGAAGGAAGAGATGTTCTCACAAGCGGAACAGAACGAATGAATATTATGTACGCAACAGGTGGCCTTGTTGTTTCAGCCGTTGTTGGTGGCGTTATGACCATGCTTCCATTTCAACGACTCCCTCTTGGTAATGTTTTCCGAACAGGAGCATTAGCCTTCGTCGGTGCAGGTTTGTTCGGCTACGGTATGAACCGTTCTTCAACAGGAATGGGTATGGCTTCTCTCGTTGGTGGCCCAATCCTATTCGGAACTGCCGTTGCTCAAACACTTGGTTACTTCGGACTTTTCCCGAAACTTCAAAGTGTGCTAACAAAGGATGCAGAAGAAACTCTTGAAGGCTACACTCCAATGGATTCAATTGAAATTGACGAATCTTCCAACCAACCAACACAAAACTATGGTGCAGAAGAAGTTTCCCCTCAAGTCGCTATTGCCCGTGGACAACAGGGAAACAGTCTTGATTCAGTTCGTGAAGAATCCGCTATGGGACATGGCGTGACTCAATGGTTCGGAGCAGATTCCGTTTCCACCGATGCTCCAACAAACGGTCTTCCAATGGATGCTCACATGAAGTCCACGGATGCTTTCGGCAACCGTTCCATGACGGGCGATAATTCAATGGCAAATGTTGTTGGCGGTGCTTCTCTTGCAGACCGTCCTGCAACCACTACAATGTATGATGTTTCCATGACCGCAAGCGGTCTTCCAACCACCCGTGAAGTCGGCGGCGTTCAAGATGTTCTTTCATCTTACGCTATGCCCTCCGCAGGTGATTCGGGCCGTGGAGTAACTGAATGGTATGCAGAATCAAACCAATCGGGTTTCCTCGGACGATTCATCGCAGGTGCGGAAGGTCATGGTTCAGTCATTGGACAATAAATAAAAAAAGGTGAATTAAATGATGAAAAATATTTGTAATACCGTAGCCAACCAACGAATGCTTTGTGCGGGACTCGCTACTGTTGGTGGACTACACATGGCTCTAAGTGAAAATCAACCCGTTCTTGGGATGCTTGACCTCCCCACACTCAACCTAATGGGTAAGGATGTTGGAGTTCAAAC
>Ga0208793_1000124_pt1 | contig 51686 bp, 39 predicted proteins | sample 17_taG_FD_184092 | JGI IMG/M metagenome (GOLD analysis project Ga0208793, IMG submission 184092) | Marine viral communities from the Subarctic Pacific Ocean - 17_ETSP_OMZ_AT15314 metaG (SPAdes) (version 2) | ecosystem: Environmental > Aquatic > Marine > Oceanic | place: Pacific Ocean | collected... | reverse complement strand
ACAACAGCGAGGAACCTTCATGACCACAACACCATTGAACAAAGAGTTTTCAGACTATTGTGCCCAGAAGGATGCACAGAACACAATTCAATTGAATATCACCAAGTATTGCTTTGAGTTATGTGATGCACTTGTATCTAATTTTATTAATGAATCAATGCGTCGTCATGAGTTCTTGATGCCATCATCTGATCGTCCAGAGTATCATCAAGCATGTATTGATGATCTAAAAGATGGTCGTTGTGGTTATAACTTCACAGTTGATACTGGACGTAAGTATCATAAGATCATGATGAATGCCAATGGTTCACGTAGTGTGCATGCATTTGTTGATCGTAAGACTGGTGATGTATATAAGCCAGCAAGTATCAAAGCACCTGCCAAGGGTGTAAGATTTAATCTGCTGATTATTTCACAACGCAATTGGATGTTAGAGCATGCTGATTGGAGTGGTGGTTATCTGTACCGCAAGGGTTGACAGTTCACTCAATACATAGTATACTACCTTCAGTTCAATCATGAGCACGATGGAATCCGAGATGTATGTCGTCGTCAATGGCGAGGCAATCATGTTAGAGAATGGTCAGGTATCAACTTATCTGGTTGATGTTGACGGCACAATTGACTGGGATAGTCATGATACTTTAGATTGGGAAGATATGCTTCCTGAAGAGTATCAAATGTATAAAGCAGCATATGATTTCTTGCTGACGTACAACAACACTTACATGTATACCAAATGAATCTCATCACTGAACATGTTCTAGAACTACTAGAACCCATCACTGAAGAACTGAAGGTCAAGCCACGGTTGAATATCTCTGACAGAGAATATCAATTGTTTTGGCGTTATCATGGTCATTATCCTGCCGAGTTTGCTGCAGCACTGATGAAAGCATTACCTGAAGGTTATACTTTCGTACAGTACGATCACCTCAAGAATGAACTCACTACCACTCATGAATAAGGCAACTCAAGAACGACTCTCCAGACAGATGGACACCATCATGGAGAATAGACTACGTAGATTCAAGTTTCTCATACGTAAAGATCGTATGGAAGATGCTTTCTCTCTTGCTGATGAATTCTATGAGTGGATGCATCCTGATCATGCTGATGATGATGACCTGATTGTATACTACAATGAAGAAGAACTCGAAGCCCTCTACTACAAAAAGAAAATCCAAAGCCTCTCCGAAGACTTTGAAGATTACGGATCGGCGGAAGAACATTACTGATTGGCCACCACATTCTAAACACTTCCCATATAGACTTGAATGGATCTATCATAATGATAAGATCATTGCTATGTTTGAGTGTGAACATCATCTAAACAAACACCTCATTAGATACAAACTCAACAAGAAGAACTCACGTATTGATATCTTCCCCGAGCATACTCATACATTCAATCCCAAGTATACTAAACCTAAACGTCAACTATTCTCCACCCTAGAGGACTTCTTCCAATGAAACTTAAGAAGACAACAAAACAATTTACTAATAGTAAAGGTGATAAGTGGGAATGGGAAGAGAATGAACAAACACGTAAGGCAATTCAACAACTAGAACAACATGCACCTGATTATGGTGTTGGTAAATGAACTATGATGGACCACTGTATGCACCATGGCACAAAGTATTACAAGGAAGACCATCTCTCATGACACTTGATCTTAAAGAATTACAATACCTTGAACAGATACTGATCAAGACTCTACCTGATAAACAATCAATGGTTATCTTACAGAAGGTACGAAACAAAATACATAAACTCTCCTCTTGAACTATAGACATAAAGCACCAACCAAATACTATGTTGTTGAGTATGATCACATATACTATGATCAACATCTATTGACTCGTGCTAAAGCAGTCTATTTTACTCTCGAAGCAGCACAAGAAGCATCACTTAAGATGATCAAGAGAGGACAACACATACATTCAGTACATGAAGAGAAGTTGTTAAATAAGCCTGAAATACTACACATACTCCGTGAAGGCACTCCGTAGTAGCCACCAGGGTTATCAACGACACAATTTGTTAGTTTCTTAACAACCTGTGGAAAAACCTGTGGAAAACTAAATGTATTAAAAAACATAGGTAACGTGCGGGGTTGTAGTTGGTTTAGCGCCCCAGCACTCGAAAGTCAACGAGGCTTGTGACAGCCTGCGAAGTGACCCCGAGAACTTGACAAATCCGAGGTTTTCTGTTATTATAGAAACATGGAAAAGTCAAAAAGTCAGTTTTTTGACTTTTTCAGAAAACTCAATTAATCAAAAAAATGGAATTTAAAGATTTTGAATCTTCTGCTATTTCTAGTTTAACAACTAATGAAGATAGTCTTACTATTGTATTCAAATCATCTGATAAAGAGTATAGTTACACTATAAATGATACAAAATGGGTAGAAAACCTTACAAATACTATCAATAACAAAGAAAGTATTGGTAAATTTGTATCAACTAGTCTAAAACACAAAAATATAGTTGAAAACAAGGATAATTCTAAATAATTACTCTATAATTGCTATTACTGACTAATAACAATGAAAAACAATCGTAAGTACAATCCAGATAGTAATCACAAAGAACTTCAGATTGAAGATGATTATGAACACTTTGGATATGATGTTAAGAATGCCAAGAGATTCAAAAGCAGAGCAAAACGATCTGCCAAGTTCAGAAACTACGATGAATTTGACTGAATTGTCAATAGGTAGTGGACACAAGTTGAACTGTCCACTATCACTTGCAATTTGATGTGGATCATGTAGTGTATACACAGTTGAAACATTTTCAAATGAGAGTCATCACTACTCCATCAACACGTAGGGGTTACATAGTGACCAAACATCGCACACAGGATGTAAATCAACGTACACTTGTGGATAACTATGGAGCTGCTATGATTGTTGCCCATAACATAAGTGAAATCGAGGGTTGCCGTGTGACGGTTGACAAGGTGGCACGGTAGGGGTTGCAATCTCCTCCCGTTCCTGTATTGTATAGAAGTCAACCAAACGACACCAAACATGCGTAAGATCGAAACCCAGATGAACGCTGCCATCACAGGCAACGCCAATTGGACCAAAGCAAACACATCGGTCACCACGTCCGATGGTGTGTCAGAGGTTCGCTTGCATGGTAACTTGATCGCTAAAGTTGGCGATGATTTTGTTACCATCTTCGATGGAGGTTGGCAGTCTAACACTACCAAATCTCGTCTCAACGCTATCATCAATGAGTTCTGTAATGCCTTCACTGATGGTGTATTTCAAAAGGACTTTGCATGGTACGTTCGTGACAACAAAGTCACCCATGATTTCGTCAACGGTTACACATTCAGTGAGTTTGCATGAGTGAGAGGGGTATATCCCCTCTTTTTTATTGTCCCTACTATCTAACAACAATGGCATCACAGTTCTATTCACTCAAAGCACTCAAAGCAAGGGTTGAAAATCTCATTGAACAACAGGGCGAAGATGCACCAGCAGCTGGGTGGATTTACACCAGCGAAGATGTTGTGAAGTACGATGATAATGGTGATGAGGTGTATCAATCAGATGAAGTCTGCCAGGACGTGTTAATTAACCTGCAAGACTATGATCACATTCATTCAGCAATTGTGGACGCTATTGATGCAGAACTCGGTGAGGTTATGTAACACAAACTGATTCAGCCGCCCGTGGACGATCGACCTAGTGGCACACTGTCTCTCGCATTGCCTCTCACAGCCCCTATAATAAGGACATGAACGAAACGACCTACGAAATCGCTTGCCCGACCTTGGGTGAGTCAGAGACCACGACCGATCTCGATCGTGCCATGGACATTTGTTACAGCATGCATGAGGAGTCCGACTCCTATGCATACATCCGTGATTCATTCGGTGATATCGTCGGTGAGTATGGAGACGTGATGGAAGCAGTTGCACTGGGGTTAGTTTGATGAAACGCACTGGATTCTTTATGCATAGCGAGAACCCCTCGCCACTGATGCTGAAGGTGATGGAGTCAATCCAACGCCAACACCAACAAGAGATGGAGTATAGGACGGCAGTCCGAGCAGGACGCATCCAACCAGACCAGTTCACGAGCTGGAACATTAGCGACAGACATTGATCGCTGACCCTGTAGACTATTCTCAAGAAACAAAACAAACAATGGATCAACCAACCTACGCCGTCCAACCTGCAGCATGGGGCAACTTCGATGGATGGGGTTGCGACTACACACCAACGATCGATGCAGCATACAAATCATGCAAGATCTGGCGTGAGATGGGCGAGTCTGGCGACATGATGATCTGGCGTATCCTACCAGGTGGCAACCCCATCCGATGGGTGAGAGTCTATGCAGATGAGTCGATCGAGAGTGTGACAACCCAGGAGCTGGCACTGCTTTCCTAGGCAACGCCCCTCTACCGACTACAATTCAGAAGTACACAACACAGGACACAGCATGAACGGTTGGGCAACTTACGAGACTTGGAACGCTGCACTGTGGATCGGCAACGATGAGACGATCTACCGCCACGCCAAAGAAAACAAGAATCTGGGCTATCGCAAGTGGGCAAAGCGTTTCATCGATGAATTCGGTGAGTACATCACGGGCGACGGTGTGGCATGGTTGCATGACGACATCGACCAAGATGAGATGGATCAGATGCTAGCAGAACTGTAAGGGGTCGCCCCCTTCCATGCTACAATAAACAAGAACACAACCCCACACCATGAACGCCACCGCTTTTAATCTCGACAACGCCATTCGCATCTATGAGGAGACGATCGCTCCTCTTCATGCTCGCTACCTGGCAGAAGACAACGCAGGCGGCAAGATGAGGGCATCGATGGGCGACCTCTATGAGGACGTGGCACAGGCAGTGATCTATGCAGTTGATCCGTCGATCGTGTGTAAGCACAACGATTATATCATGATCGAGAGCAGGGGAGGCAAGAGCTACAAGAAAACACAGGTGGACATCCATGCCTATAAGGATGGAGAATTGATTTTCATTGTGGAGGGCAAGACCTATCTAGACTCCTCCATGCTGGACCGTGCCTGTAGTGAGTTTGACAAGATCCGCCGTGTCTACCCTGGCATACCTGCAGCGGTGTTCACAGGACAGGACGCCACCGACCCTGACTCTGCAGCATGGTTCGCTGATGAGACAGAGCATCAGGTCTTCGTTGTGAACAGCACCAAACAACGCAGGAGCACAGCCCCGATCTTTGAGACAGCAGACCCGCTCGACATGATGGCACTGCAGGCATTCGCCCGATGGGTTGACTCCTGCCTCTGATCTGGTAGACTATCCAAAGAACACAACCCACAGCATGATGATTTCACTAGACACCAGAGAGCACAGCAGCGCCACCGACAAGATCCAACTCTACCCACTGTCTCGCCTGGTGTTCATCCATTGGTCCTCGGGTCACTACTCATTGCACCGTGCCCGCTTGCGTGACATGTTGTTACTATTAGACCAACGAATTGGATTCGGTGAGTGGTGCAACCGTTACGCTCTTAATTAACACTAACCTAGGCAGTACAGTATTAAACATAAGACCTAGCACTAAATGATAACAGGGGGCAGTAAAATGCCCCCTTTATTGTATACCCCCGAACGCCGAGCGGGACTCCTACCCGTTCCCTAACCTACAAAGTGTTACCCAAACGAGATAAATATTCCAAGGAAATCAAAAAAATTTCCCGCCAAAAAAATGCTCAAAATAGTTGAATCATGAAAGACTACGATAGCTTCATTAATAAGCAAGCAGAAGTTCTCAACGAGTTTGATGATTTCTGTGAACAATTCGAGAAACGCGCTGCCGAGAACTTTAAGAACCCACAACAAGAAGATGAACGATTTGAACTCCTCAAAGAAATCTCCGAACCTGGAAGAAGTGCTATCGATAGCATTCCAAGAGATTCGGGAACTGAAAGCTGAAGTTGAGCGTCTAAAATCTCCAAGCCTCATGTATAGACGCCCTGGTGCTACCGCACATGAGAAGATAACAGATTACTTGGATGATGTAGATAAAAGACTAAAGAAATTAGAATAATGGCAATTCTCATACCTGATGGAACATCGTTTACTTTAGGTTCTGGACCTGGGTGGAAGATGCTGCCGCCCCCAGGACCATTTGTGATACCTGGAATGTTTCGGGATGGGGTGAACTTGAATATCTACGAGACCGTGGGGGTAGTGAATGTCACTGCTCAAGCGAACTTGGTATGCCCTGGAGGAACGCCTGGTCCTGCACAGCCGAGTCCCGAGTTAATCACAGGTATCAGTATTGGTGTCATGCCACCTGGTTGTATTGTACTAGCGGGAGGTGTACCAACGATAGCAGAAATGCTACCTGGCACTGATGCTGTGAGTTTTGGGAGTATCCGTGTAGCACCTGGAGTCACCACATTAGTATTGCCAATCCCTCTCATTGGTAATTACACGGAGAAGTATATGTATGATATGCAGGCAGGTTTTGGAGAAAGTTATAAAGGTAGTGTAGTACCACGTACCAGGGACAATATGAGGGGCGTCACATTTCAGGGAGGATTTGGAGTACAGAAAACCTTTAAGCGTGATGAGAAGTTAAAGAGGATCGGTGGATCGGGAAGGCTCTCTGCGTTTCAGGCAACACCTGAAGGTAGGGAGTTTATTGGACCTGCAGTACATGATATAGCACAGAGGGGTAGTAACTATGTACATGCTTATAAGCCGTCTCTGATCAAAACTCTGCGTTTTCATTATGAGATCACAGTCACGAGTACGTGTCCACCATACATTTGGAAGTTCCCAGCATATATCGATGTAGATAATAACTGGCAAAATCACACCAAGCGTACTAAATATCGTTTAAGTAAGCAAGCAGAAGCGAGAGAAGGTTAATGCCAGCAGGAAGTGGAATCAGTCGATTAAAAGATCTAGAGAGTGGTCATCAGTGCTGGCCACCTGTACCTGTAATTACAGGATCAGCGAACGTCTTTGTGAATAAACTTGCAGCAATAAGAGTTGGTGATATAACTGCAATTCATGTATGTGGTAAAAAACCACCGCATGCTGATACTTGTGTAAAAGGGTCTACAAGAGTCCGAATCAACATGTTGGATACAATGCGTATAGGTGATACGTTATCCTTTGGTGCCGTGATGACAGAAGGGTCACACACGGTATTGGCAGGAACGTAGATCTGTGGTATAATAATAGAAGTTCATCACTAGAATAATGGCAAAGCTTAATCGATCTCTAATGGGCAATTCGTTTATTGAACCAATTCCAAAGAAGAGTCGTCAAGGCAATGGTAAGAACACCAAGTATGCAGCATCGAGTCGGAACAGTGCAAAGAAGCGTTATCGTGGTCAAGGTAAAGGATGAATTTAATTTGCAATCTTCCTGCAGAGAAAGTGTGGGTTCGTAGGGAATACTTACGAGATCATCAAGATGGGCATGGGGAGTTTGTAGAGGGCGTCTGGGTATGTGCTAAAAGCATACCTGGGCGTGCTTTTTACTTTGAGACATACTTGCCTACATATGGAGCAATGTATGACAAGCTACCTATCAGTGCATTTGTAAGATCACCTAAAACACCAGATGTTGATATGAGTCTGGAAAACCTACAATTTTGGAATTGTATGGATTATGGTGTTGCATGTATGAACAAAGGATTTGTAACATCAATGGACTGTGAGGTCTTTACAAGAGACCATGGTTTGATGAAAGGTCAATACTTGTTTACATTAGATAACTATCATGCAAATCCAGATGTGATAGATAATAATGTGAGTGAAGTGCCTCAAGAGCATAAATCACATAATTGCATTGCATTAGAGAATGGTCAGTATGCATTGTATCCTAATAATAGGATGCGTCTGTATGACCTCTCTATCACCCCACAGGAACCTCAATTCCCTGACTTTAAAGTATCTACCATAGAATACCAAGTAGAGGCAGGAATCGACTGGGGACGCCTAGGAGACACTGACGATTATTTTTGGCAAACACAACAGGAGAAAGAAAATGGGTAATTCACCAACTGATAAGAGCAAAGATTTTATCAAATCAGGAATGACTCTTATCACTCAAATCGAATCTGACAAACTTTTGAAAAAAAGCAAGACAGAAGATAAGAAAAAGGACCATAAATAAACAATAAATCGTGTTATTGTGCCCAATCAACAGTCTTTTAAAGATTTAAAGGTTACTATGAAGCCTCACCCAATTACGGGTGACTTACTAGTAACCAAAGACGATGCATCTGTTAAACAGTCAGTTGTTAATCTTATATTGACTACTCCTGGAGAAAGATTCTTCGATGATCGGTTAGGTTGTGGTGTTAGCGAATTATTATTTGAACCACTTGATTTTGGTACAGCGGGTTTGATCGAAGAAGAAATCAAAACCACTTTGAGGTTGTACGAGTCTAGGGTTGATGTGACAGAATTGTCAGTTGACCCAAACTTTGATGATAATGCTTTTGATGTTGAGATAGAGTTCACTATCCGTGGTCGTCAAGACGAACCACCTCAAAACGTCAACTTCCTCTTACAGAGAACCCGATGAAGTATATTCAAGTCAATAATTTAGATTTTGCTGACATCAAGACTGCGCTCAAAGATTACTTAAGAGCACAGACTGATTTTGTCGATTTTGATTTTGAAGGGTCTGCTTGGAGTAATTTGCTAGATGTACTAGCATACAATACGTATTACACTGCGTTCAACACGAACATGGTGGCTAATGAATTGTTTTTGGAGTCAGCAACACTCCGTGATAACGTTGTATCTCTTGCGAAACAATTAGGATATAAACCAAAGTCTATTGTTTCTCCGCAAGCAACAGTTAATTTTCAAGTAAATTTTACAGGAACATACCCAAGTGTCATTACCTTGAAGAAGGGCACGGGATTTGTTACTACATTTGATGATCAGTTATATCGTTTTGTCGTAATTGATGATTATAAAGCGGGAGTTATCAACGGTCAAGCAATTTTTGAGAACGTTGTACTCCAAGAAGGAACTTTGATTGAAGAGACTTACACCAAGTCTACGGTATTAAAAAATCAAAAGTTCATTCTAAAGAACAGCGGTGCGGACACTAGCACACTTCGTGTCAAAGTATTTCCCATCGAGAACTCATCAGAGTTTGCATACTACAATCAGATTAACAATATTATTGATATTGGAGCATCTGACAAGATCTATTACGTAGATGAAAACGCTGATGAGCAATATCAACTCTTTTTTGGTGATGGTGTAGTTGGTTCTGCGTTAGAGGACAATAACTACGTTGAGGTATCATACTTAATTTCTGCTGGTGCAGCTGCAAACGGCGCTAGTGTATTTACATTTAGTGGTATACTACAGGATAATAACGGTGTTGCGTATCCACTTACCGTAACTAACATCACGACAGTTTCTGCAGCTGATGGTGGTGCAGGTATTGAGAGTATTGATAAGATTAAGTTCAATGCCCCCAAACTATATGCCACACAGAACAGAGCAGTTACTGCAATGGATTATGGTGCTATCGTAAGGCAGATTTATCCTGCAGTATCTGACATCATTACATATGGTGGTGAAGAGGAGAGATACCCTGAATTTGGTAAGGTCAAGATTGTTATCAAACCTGATAGTGGCGCTACACTCTCTAGTGTAACTAAAAAGCAAATTATTGCTAGATTGAAAGACTATGCTGTGGCATCAGTCACTCCAGAGATTAAGGATCCATCAATTTTGTATTTGGAGTTAGACAGTAGAGTCAGCTTCAATACTCGTATTACAAATCAATTCCCTACAGATATTAAATCTAAAGTCACAAATGCTGTAGAAGACTATACTAAACTGTCTGACACCGAGAAGTTTAACGGTAAGTTTAGATATAGTAAGTATGTTGGTGTGATTGACAATGCTGATCGTTCTATCACCTCTAACACTACAACAGTAATGATGAGGAAGGATTTCTATCCACAGATCAATACTACAACATTCTATGAACTTTGTTTCCAGAATGCATTTAAGTTGTCATGTCCTGAAGATGGACCTGTTGTTATGTCAACAGGATTCAAGGTAACTGCTTATCCTAATGTTGTAGTTTATTTTGAGGACAGGGATGGTAAAATCGTCCTATATAGATTGGATCCTGGTACAGGTGAAAAGATTGTCCTGAACGACAATATTGGTGATGTTGATTATGAGGAAGGCGAAATCAAATTATATGATGTAACCATCTTACAGGGAACCTTCTTTGACAACAGAATCTCGGTTCGAGTGATCCCACGTAACAACGACATTAATGCATCTAGACACATGTATCTAGATTTAGATGTTGCAAACAGCAAGTTCGCGGTATATCCAGAGTAATAGATGAGTACACAGATTTCGGCTCTAATTGAAGACCAACTTCCTGGGTTTATTGTTTCTGAATACGAAAACTTTTCGAGTATTTTAGAAGCATACTATCGACAACAGGAATCAGTCGGTCAACCTCTTGATATCATCAGCAACATTACGAAATATCGTGATGTCGATTTTTATGAGAAAAATTTACTGAAAGAATCTACTACAGTTGCTTTGACTGTAAATGCATCCTCCACGACTTTGGTAGTCGCTGATGCTAGTTCATTTCCAGAGAAGAACGGATATATTAGAGTTGGAACAGAAATCTGTTTCTATAAAGAGAGAACAGCTACAGAATTTTTAGATGTCTCTAGAGGAGTGAGTGGTACAACCATTCTCGGAGACCTGCATAATGAATCCACATTTGTGTCTACATCAGCAGTAGACCACTTGGTTGGTGAAGATGTACATAACTTAAGTCATTTGTTCTTGTATGCCTTTGTAAGGGCATTTGAGCGAGAGTACCTAGTTAACTTTCCAGAAGCATACTTGAAGGATGATGTAGATAAGAGACTCCTGATCAAGAACATTGGAGATTTTTACAAAACTAAAGGTGGCAACAAATCTATCAGATTCATCTTCAATACTATTGTATCAAAGAGAGCTGATGATATTCCAACTACATACTTTCCAAAAGATAGCACCGTAAAAGTATCGGAATCTGATTGGTCTGCTGTATTTGCAATACAAGCAATCGTTTTAAGTGGTGATGCCAATAAATTGATTGGTAAGACTATTATCCAGCAAGAGGATAAGAATTCTATTGGATCGTCATATGCATCTGCTAATGTAGAGAATATAATCCAAATTGGTAAAGTAGGAGACTATGGTCTTTATAATTTAATTATCGATCCTGTTTCTGTAAATGGCGATTTTAACATCCCCCAAAAGACAGTGCTGGACAGGGTTTTGGGGACCTCTCTTACAACTAACGATACAATCACTGTAGACTCTACTTTAGGTTGGAGTTCCGAAGAAGGGTTTGTACAGATCAATGGCGAGATCATTGAGTATGAAGGAAAGACTGCTAGACAGTTTATTATCAAAGAACGTGGAACTGTCACGAGAATTCATAATGTCGGTGACATTGTAACTAGTTACTCTAATGTAAGAAGTGACGATGTTAGTTTGCTTCTATATGGCATTCTAACAAAACTTTCTCCAGATCAAGTATATCCTTACTCCCAGAAGGGAGATAAGATCCAGATCTCTAAACCTGGATTTGAAACTAGAAATACAATCATTTATGACGAATCAACTAGATCTGTAAGGTGGAAAGTAAATACCACTGGTGCTGTTGCTTCGGTTCCTCTTAATCCTGGTGTAGGTCTTCCACTCCAAAAATATTTGGCTGATGTTAGTGCCGTCTATCAAGATGGTCAGTATTACTATATTGCAACATCTTCATATCCATCCACACCTATTCTTACTGGTCAGGATCAACCCAATCTAGTTGATGCTAATCAACTCAAGCTGATACCAAAATCTACCAGTACAACTACTGAAGTATATAAAACGCCATTTAGAGATATTGGTGTATTTGTAGATGGTAGTATTGCTTTTGGATATAAGAGCGAGGATCAAATTGCATATGGCAACATCCAATCTTACACATTGACCTCCAGAGGTTCTGGATATACAAAACCTCCTTTTGTCCTTATTAATGGCGAAGAACAACTAGCTTTGTCAACTTTAGTCGGTGATACTGTAAACTCTGTATTTACTCGTCTCAATAAGAATTTCACAGCAGACCCTCTAGTAGAAATTGTCAGTGGAAGAAATGGTGTAGCAGAAGCTATTGTAACTTCTGGTGAAATTACTAGTATTCGTCTAATTAACGCTGGAGAATATTATTCAGCACCTCCAGTTGTTATTATTACCGATTTGGCAGGAAAAGGTAGATTTGGAGAATTTAGAGCGACTGTTGATACCAAAGGTAAGATTACTGGATTTGAAAAAGTTGATGGCGGTAAATTCTACACTCAAGAGAATGTACGAGTAGAAATTGTAGAAGAGGCAAGAAATAATCCTGCTACTGCAACTGCCACAATTTACCGTTGGGTAAAAGACCGATTTTTTAATAATTCTAATTTCATTGATGATAATGGTGGTCTTGCAATAAAAGACCTCATAGAAAATGAGTTTTACTATGGAGTGGTTGCAAACCCCAAACGCCTTCGTTTTAGACTAGGGGACAATTTAACGCCAACTCAATTCCAAGAGACTTCTACTTTAACACACTCGCCTATCCTAGGTTATGCCTATGATGGTAATCCTATTTACGGTCCTTACGGTTTTAGCAACCCGCTATCGAATCAATCCTCTATTGCGAGGATGAATAGTGGATATCAGCTTAAGAATTCAAGAACTGATGGTCCTGTTGATGCTCCATATGACATGGGCACCTTCGTTGATGACTATGAATGGATTGCTACTGTTGATACAGGTAAGACTCGCCTTGATGTTAACAATGGTAGATTCTGCGTCACACCAGAATATCCACAAGGTACATATGCATACTTTGTAACTATTGATGCTAGTAATACTCCTGTATATCCTTATATCCTTGGAGATAACTTTTATTCTTTACCAGTTAGGTCCAACTACGAAAGTAAAGTAACTCAAAGATCTATTCCTACTACATCCGAACGTTTGTTCATTCCAGGAACGTTGAAGAATGGTTCTGGAGAAGTTGCGTATATTGATACTGTAAGTAAAGGATTTGTTAATACAGTAAGCATTGAAGATTCTCAACCTACATTCCAAATTGGATCAAGAATATACGTAGATGACAGTGGCACTGGTGGATCTGGTGCTGCTGGCATTGTTGCATCTACATTTGGCAAGACTGTCTCTAGTATTGAATCTAAAGAAACCAAAGCAGCTTTATTGACATCTCTTTCTAGTTTCTTTGCATTTGAGGGTGATATTATCACTCAAGAGACTACAGGTGCAACTGGTGAAATTATTAGAGACATTTCTGAAGAGAATGAAATTGGTGTCAGAAATATCACTGGATCCTTTGAGGCTGGATATGAAATCAATTCTTCTACTCAAGTAATCAATTTACTGCTATCTCAAAACAGTTCTTACACTTTAGGAGCAACTCTTGCTTTAGTTCTATTTGAGGATCCAACAACAGAGATTGCCACTGGAGAAATCCTAAATCAAACTGTTGACCAAAATTCAGTTCGACTAAAGGTTACAAGTGGTGATTTTGCCGATTACCTCGATTATAATGAAGGTGAAGTAATTCTTAAAAGTTCTGACCTAGGTAATACTGCAGGAACAGAGATTGTAATTATTAATCAGTTGAGTAGAAATATTAATATTACTGATGTTGATGATTCTATTGCTATTCTAGAAACAACTGAAAATCATGACTTTGGCACTGGAGATATTATTAATATCACAGTAGATCCAGATCCTGCCACTACAGAGACAACTTACTATGTGACGAAGAAAAAGTTTCAAGAGATCACTTTACTTCCAAATGAATATCGTGCAAAGGTTGATGATACTGGCGTTGGCGAATCTACTGTACTTGGTTTAGGTAAAGACTACATTTCTGGAGAGTATACTGATGTCCCTCTTGTATTTGCTAATTCTGCTTTGTCGAGATCTGATGTAGTAGCAGCAAAGGCATCTGTAAGTGTAGACACTGCTAATTTTGATAACAGTGGTAATATTGGTAATATTACTATTACTAGTGCTGGTGCAAATTATAAAGCAGACGATATCCTAACAATTGATCCATCTGCTATTGCTAAAGTAGATGCAGCTGATTCAGACATCTCCCCGATTCTATCGATGGTGTATTTGAATCAAACAGAAGTTGAGTCTTATGCACAAAAAAGATTTTTCGTTGCTGAAGCAGATTATCCAACTGTAGTAACAGCACTGGGCGATGTCGGAGGATTCTTCCAGAATGATGCTGGTGGTACTAATCTCATCTATATTTCTAAAGATGATGACAATTTTGCTTTCACTTACTTTGTTGCCGATACTGAAGGTGAAGACTTAACTACTGATGATACTATCAGTGGTGTTGCAATTACCAGTGTTGATGTATACAGCCCTCCAGGTAGTCTCAAACCTCAATACAGATTTGAAGATGATCAAGGAGAGCGAAACCCAAATTATGAAATACGTGTAGGATCTACTCTTACTTTACAACCAATGCCTGGTCATTCAGTGCATGTTGTATCTGACATAGAGTTGGGACTCAAAGATGATGGTCGTGCTCAATTTACTATCGATTATACAGTTGCTGGTGGTGTTACTAACAGTGGATCTGTTACAGATCCTATTGTCTTTGTACCTACAGTTCCTGGTGTATATCAATATGTCTGTGTAACTCATCCAGAAGCTCGTGGAACTATCACAGTGTATCCTGCACCAAGTGCTGCTGGTCCACTAATTAACGTTGATTTTGTTGGTTTTGGTGTTGATAGAACAGATGTAAACGTTACTAATACTTTTGCAGCATCAGTTGATGATCTTGTATCTATTGGTAACGAGATCGTTAAAATTACTGCTGTAGATACAGATAATAAAAATATTTCAGTAGCAAGAGCTCAAGAAGGAACTATCAAAGTTAATCATTCTAATAATAAAGATTTAGTATCTTATTTGCCGAATTACAGATTTGCAGCTGGTACAAGAATTGGAACTGGTGTTAATGCACCAGTAGTTGTTTCTTATGACAATGAAACTAAAAAACTAATTGTCAACTGGGATTACAATGCAACTAGCCCTGTTGCTTTGACCACAGTATCATCAATTGTTGATACCAGTAATCCACAAAAAATTGTTACTGTCGGTTCTGTAAATGATATTCGTGATAAACTACTATTCTCTACAGATAATACAAATTTCCTCACTAATCCTATTGTAGATATTCAGAAGTATTATTTCTACAAGTTTGATGTAAGTCATCCTTCGATGTTGAACTCTTACCTTGATATCTCAACTAGTCCAAACTTTAATGTCTTTACCGAAGAAAAAGAAGTTGGTTTGACTGAACCTGGTAATGCTGGTGCATTTGTGAGAATTAGACTTGGATATGGTGCAAACATTGGAGAACAAACAAGAAAAGATGTTAACTTCACAAGTTACTACTATTTCTTGACTTCTTCTACAACTGATACTGAAGGATCTTATCTTCGTATTGTTGATGACCCTTTGTCAGGTAGAAAAGAAGTTGCGTACACTACAGACAAAAAAGTTGTCTACAAACTTTCCGATGTTCCCCAATACGATGGAACTGGAGATATTAGATATACAGGTAAGTCAGTTGGTAAGATTCATTCTATCAAGCTAGACAATCTTGGATCTGAATATGATAAGTTGCCAATTATTAAAGGTGTAGTCCCTGCAGATGGATACAAAGCAGTCGTTAATGCTGTCAGGAGTATATCTACTAATAAAATTATTTCAATTGATATTGTCACTCCAGGTCAAGGATATTCTAAACCAGAAGTTGTTGTTGCTTCTGGTCTGGGAAGTGGTCTCAAAGCAATTGCTGATGTAAAGGATGGTATCATCACTCAAGTCAGAATTACCGATCCTGGTAATTATACCACCACACCAAAACTGGAAATTATTGAAACAGACAATAAGTTGTTCTTTGTGTCTGATAATATTGGTCGTCCACAAAACGTTAATTTTGTAAGAAATGGATCGGGATTCCATAGCGATAGTACGATTAGATCAAATTACTATTCACCTGATGTTTTTATTCTCGATACCTTTGAGTTAGACGCATTTAGACCTGGTGAAACTATTGAACAGAAAGTAAATGGTATTATTGTTGCTCAAGGCATAGTTGCTCCAAATGGATGGAGAGTAGGATCTAATATTCTACGTTTGGAAGATGTTGTCGGTGTTTTCAAAGAAGGACAGACTATCATTGGAAAGAGTAGGAAGAAAACTGCTCGTATCAAGACAATTAGTAGATCTTCGTTTATCCCTAACATTGTTACTAGAGAAAAGACAATTGGTAGATTTACTTCCGACAGAGGAAAGGTAAGTTCTAGCAATCAAAGAATTCACGATTCTAATTTCTATCAAGATTATTCTTATGTTGTTAGATCTAGAACACCAATCAACCAGTGGCGTGATGTAATTAAAGATACCACACATCCAGCTGGATTCAAGATGTTTGGTGAAGTCTACGTGGAATCTGAAGGTGTATCTGATATGCCATCTGATCAGAAGGCATTTAAGTCCACCATGTATTTGGTTGGTCCTCCACTTGCAGTATCCTCTCTATCTACAAAGAGAACTATTCAGCAACAGGTAATTAAAGTAAAAGACTCTAGAGTTATTAGAGGTGAAGGATCAGTTTCTGTATCCGATTTTGACGAAACTCTTACCAGAGTAAGAGAACTTAAGTTGTCTCCTGCTTTTGACGGTAGATATGATCCACAGACTGGTTTGAAAATTGGTAACAAACAGTTTACTATTACTGATGCTGCAACTGGTACTGCATACACACCATACAATGATCAAGAAATTTTAATGACCATTGATGGTATTGCACAAAGACCAGGATATTCTTTTAAAGTTGTAGGTAACCAACTTTTCTTCTTTGAACCGCCACTTGGTCCAAGAGTTACTGAAGATCAGCTTGTTCCCCCACAGAGTGCATATATTAGAGCATTCAAGTTTAGAGAAGATACGGATAATGCACGTTATCTGAAAAATTTAAAAAATATTGCAGATTCGTTCGACGGTAGAACTAGAATCTTTGATTTGAATTGGGACGATGGTAGTGTCGTGAAGACACAGGTCAATGAAGACTTGTTTGTGTATCTCGATGGAGTATTACAGCAAGGTTCTTATGAGATCAGAAGATTTTCGAGTCCAAACAAAACAGATCGTATCGCTTTTGTCAAAGCACCTAAAAACTACAAGGATCTTTATGATTCAGATGCTTTTCCACAAGAACTGCAGAATGAAACATATTTTTATGGATTTGGCGTAGGTCTATACGAAAGACTTGGTATCGACAAGAGAATAGTTCCTTATAATCAAAATAATCAATACCTAATCTATGACTCAAATAATAATGTAAGAACTATTGATAGTACATTATATGCATATGTTTATGTAGATGGTGTTCTCCAACAACAAGATCTGTCATACAAGATCAATGGAGCTTCAATTACTTTTATGGAACCATTGGAGTATTCAGAACAGGCAGATGGATCTTATACTTGTGCAAGAGTAGATATTATTCGTTTGTATGGTAAGAACTATCAATCTACTCTCAATATCTTTAATTATGAACAAGATGCTTTCTATAACAGAGCAACTGTAACTTTTGATGGTGCAGGTACATACGATACCATCTCTTCTTGGTATGTCTTAAACACTAGTGATAAAACTAGTGTTGTACAAGGAGGTAGGGTTTGGGGTGAACTTATGAGTATCCAAAAGGGAACTGGAGATCAATGGATTGCTATATTGAAATCACAAAATATTGATTTTGTTGCTGGCTCTGATGTCACTTTTGATAGATTTGATGGAGATCCTTTGACAATTAGTTTCACAGACTTCTCTATTGCATATACAACAAATGTTGCTGGAGAACGTATTCTTAATCGTGTGGAAGCAAACTATATTCCTTTCTTGCCTACTAATGATTCTTTTGATAGTTACGACTACCGTGGCGAGATTCTAAAAGAGCATCCAACTCTCCGTAGAGGAGATAAGATCATGATTGATGGTGAAAGTGAATATCGTAATATTATTAGTTCTCCACTTTTTGCTAAAACAACTGATTATCGTCCAGGTGGTAATGCTTCTGCTAACTTCTTTGCTAAAGTTGCTGCTTCTGATTATAACGGAGATGTATTAGGTGAAGGTCTGTCAGTTACAACAACCATTGATACTGGTAAGGTAACCTCTTTGAATTGGAATAGAAGGGAACTAACGTATTTCTTCCAAAATAGTATTCTTATCAATCCTACTGCCTATAACTATAATAGCCCACCAGTATTGAACTTCATTCCTACGAATGGTGAGGGTGGCGGTGCTAAAGCACAAGTTATAGTATATGGTGGTCAAATCATTGACATCATTTTAGTAGATGGTGGTTCTGGATATACTGCTCCTCCAAGAGTTGTTATTTCTAGAGGATATGATATTCTTCGTGAAAATAATCATCCAGAGTTTTCTTTAGTTAGAACTATTTTTGGTGGTCAAGGTGAAGGGTTGAATGCAACGATTCAAACTACATCCTCTGTTATTGATCTATATCGACGTAACTTGGTTGAGCATGTTGCTGTTATACAATCTCCTAATCCTCTTGGATCTGCGAGATTGATTGGCAGGAGAATGGATTTAGTTACTCCTGAAATTGGAATGGGATTCCCATTCGAGCAAGATATCATTACACATATTCAATATGTTGTAGCAACACAATCACCAGCTGCTATTGAGCAACCAACTTTCGTCAGAGTGTTCCTTGAAGCAGAGGATATTGGATTTGAATCATTCCGAGTGGATAAGACCAGATATTTCAATTCTGGTGTTATTGCTTTGGATGAAAATCCAGTTACTTATCCACAATTCTACACACAAGGTAAATTGGGAGGTACTGTAGCTTCATTTATTGATTACTTGTATCTAGATGTTGGTTATGCAAATGTATCTGGAATTACTCTAGAGCAACTTGAATTGACATACACACAATTCAATGGTATCAGCGAAGGTGTTGATACATGGATGGAAAATATGACATTAAATAATACCTCCTTGACAACTAATGGAACTCTATTTAATCCTGGAATTCCATCTATTCAAGAGTTGATGTCTTATCTAGATGCACCACTGCTAGCAAATTCAATTGTCATCTACATTCCAGATACCACTAATTTCCCTGACAGTGGTAAACTACTTGTCGGTAAAGAGCTTGTAACCTACACATCTAAATTATCTGATCGTCTTATTGGTGTTACAAGAGGTGTTGACAACACAACAGCAGAAGCACATACTGCTGGTCAGTTCATCAGGACTATCGGTCTAGGGACAACTCTCTAGAAACACCGTATAAATATAAATAACACAGAAATCCAACCCGTATCTCTTATTTTCAATGGCTGCTATTATCTCGGAAAAGTTCAGAATTTTTAATGCGAAGCAGTTCCTAGAGTCTTTAACCGAAGGCGCTAGTGATACTGGTGCCGACCGAAGTCGAATGTACTTCTTTGTCGGCAGACCCCAAGCATGGGACTCGTATCTAGAAGTTTATGCTACAGATGGCGGGACTTTTACCGCTGGCAATCAAGTATATGTTGGTGCTGCTTTGGGCAGTGCTACATTCAAGGGCACTATCGCAAAGGTTTGTCCTAATAGTCTTCTTATTCAATCGGTTGGTCCTCTTCCAACTGCTGCTCCTGTTTTGGGATCAGCACTAAAAGAGTCTGATGGTTCGGCAGATACGGGTGTTACCGCAACGTCAGGTGTCTACAGATATTCTACAGAGAATGTTCCCCCTGTACCCCTTGACAATCAGACCGAGAAATTCAGCGTTTATGACGACATTATTGCAGCAAAAAGAATTACTTCTTCTTATGCAAGATCTGTTGTAAGAAGATACAACTGGGACACAGCAAACAATCCCAAGTTTGATATGTGGAAACCAAACTATTTTGCTACCCCAGCTGGTGGTGGACAAATTGGTGTTTCTACTGCTACGGGTGCAACTGGTATTGGTTCTGCAAAGTTCTATGTAATGAACCAGAACTATGAAGTATTCAAGTGTCTTTATAATGGCGAAAGTATCGCTAATCCATCTGGTGTTAACGTAGTTCACGAACCAAAGACTAACCCTTCGGCAGGTCTAGGTACATATGCTGCTGGAATCTTCACTGCTCCTGATGCTTCTTACATCTGGAAGTACATGTATACCATGCCTACCGATGATGTACTAGCATTCCTTTCTTCTGACTTCATGCCTATCTCGGCAGCAGGAGAAGCAACTAGAGTTGCAACTGAAACAGCTGCTGTTGCTGGTTCTATTAATGTCGCCCTTATCAAAGATGCTGGTACAGGTCTTACCAACGGCACTTTCTATGCTCCTATCATGGGAGACGGTGCTGGTGGTGTTGTCAAACTAACAGTTACTGGTGGTGCTATTTCTGCTGCAGAACTCGAAGTACCAGGTTCTGGTTACACTTATGCATCTGTTCCAGTTGTAACTGGTGTTCCTTCTGGAGTCGCTGGTAGCACTGAAGCAATTGGTTTGTTTACGGATGCAGCACTTACTGTATCACAAGCAGTAGCAGCAACTTCGGCTCCAGCACTAGAAGTTATTCTTCCTCCTCAAGGTGGTCACGGATCTGACTTTGAAACTGAACTTAACACAAAGCGTGTTATGACGAACATTCGTCTCACCTTTGTTGAGAATGCTGGTGACTTCCCTGTAGATAACGACTTCCGTCGTATCGGTATTATCAAGGACCCTCTTGAGTACGGTACAACTACCTTCGCTACAGCAGATACTCTTTCTGGTCTAAAGTCAGTTAAATTGACTGGAGCAACTGGAAACTTCACTCCTGATGAGATGATCTCACAGACTGTTGCTGGAGGCACTGCAAAGGGCACTGTAGTCTCTTGGACCCTAGATGCTGGTTCTCCTACTCCCACGCCTGGAACACCTGGTAGCGGTGTTCTGAAGTACATTCAGAGTCCAGAGTACCACAAAGATGGTAATGAAATTGTGAGAGACTTTGCATCTGATGCTGCAAATGCAATCACTGGTGCTTCTTCTGCTTCACAAGGAACAGTTGAAGTTGCCTTGGCAGATGGAACTCAATTGGTGGGTGCTATCTTTACTGATGGTCTTGCATCTCCAGAGATTGAAAATAACTCGGGAGACCTCATATACATAGAGAACAGAAGACTAATCACTAGAGCAGCTGACCAAATTGAGGACATCAAGTTAGTCATCGAATTCTGATTATAAACGAAAACAAGACGGTAGTTTAATACAATGCCACAGAAGACTAATCTTAAAGCCGCACCATATTTTGACGACTACGATTCTGGGAACGACTTCTATAAGGTATTATTCAGACCTTCCTATCCTGTTCAAGGGAGGGAGCTGAATACTACCCAGTCGATCCTACAGAATCAGATTGAAAGTTATGGTAAATACTCTTTTAAACAGGGCGATCTAGTTGTCCCTGGTGAGGTTGGTCTAAATAAAAAACTTGACTTTGTAAAACTATCGTCTGTTTCTGAAGTCGCTGTAAGTGTAAATGATGAGATCATTTACCAAAAATATGATATTAATAATCTCGTTGGTCAAAAGATCAATGGATTATCCTCTGGTGTTATTGCACTTGTACAAGCAATCGTACAAGCATCTGACAATAACGCTGATACTCTTTACGTAAAATATTTAAATGCTGGTGATGGAGGAAACGAAGAAAGGTTCCGTCAAGGAGAAACACTCGAAGTTGTCGATGGCGTTAACAGCCCTCTTCTTGTTGTTGGTACTGACGGGTCTGTTCTACCTACTAGCGTTGCAGTAACTGACCCAGACACACAAGTTACCACATTTGTAGAAAGTGGTGCCATGGGATTTGCTTCTGCTGTGCAAGTAGAAGAAGGTGTATATTTTGTTAATGGATATTTTGTAAGAAATTCTTCCGATTTAGTTGTTGTTGATGGTTATAGTGACAATCCTTCTGTAAAAGTTGGTTTTAAGGTTACTGAAACTCTAGTAACTCCAGAAGAAGATCCCACACTATATGATAATGCATTTGGATCTTCCAACTATGCTGCTCCTGGAGCACATCGTCTAAAAATTAGTTTAAGTCTAGTACGTTATTCTTTTGAAGAAACTACAGACAAGAATTTTATTCAACTTCTTTCTATTAAGAATGGAGTTATTCAAAAGCAGGTAAGACAAGCTGCATATAATACACTTGAGAATACTCTTGCTAGGAGAACTTACGATGAGTCTGGTGACTATGTTGTAGATTCTTTTGACTTTGATATCAGAGAGTTTTATCAAAGAGAAGGTAATCGTGGTGTATATGCACCAGGTGTCAACGGACTTATCGGTCCTAATGGACTGACTGCAACCGAAGCAGCAGACAAGATGGTTGCTACCATTGGACCTGGCAAAGCATATGTTCGTGGTTTTGAAATTATCAATAAAGAAACCAAGTATATTGACGTTGACAAAGCTAGAGACACACTTTCCAGAGACAATGTAACGATCAAATCTAATGGTCTTGCATCATTCACCATCACCAATGTATTCAACACTCTTCCTCTTAATGCCGAGGGTGCTGATCTAACTGCATATCCAACTATCTTCTTAAACTCCACATATAATGATGGAGTCAATGGTACTAATGATTTAGAGTCTTCCACTAACTACATCCAAACCATCGAAAGAAGAGGTCTTGGATATGGAAAAGATGATGCTATCAAGACTATCTACCTACAAGCAGCAATTGATCTAGGTCTTATTGATGAGACAAGTATTGAACCAAATACTCCTTCTAATAAGGCAGATATCAAAACTCTCTACTTTGTTTCTTCCAGAACTTCTAGTAATGGTGTAGCATCTACAGAATCTGTAAAAGTTCTTTCTTTTGCAAAAGTAACCAGACCAGAAGTTGGGGATGTTAACGCACAGTATTTGCAATTAACTGTTCTCGGCAGAAAAGATTTTCTAGATAATCTCTTCCTTGAGTACGATGACAACGTGTCAACTAGAAGAAGATTTCTTTACAAGTCTTTGGCAGAAGTTCAGCAAGAGATCAATGATGTAGGTTACATTGTTGACTATAGCAATACTATTGTACCTTTGATTGGTGTAGCAAAACCAAAAGATGTCAGCTTGGTTGGTAGACCTGATGGATTTAACGCAGACACCGATATTGTTATTTCTCGCGGTAAACTTGCTGATGGATCAGCAATTTACAATGGTAAATTTAATCTATCCTATTTCAATCCAGTATTCTTTACTCGTTTGCTTGTAGATTCTACTATTGGCAATGGATTTGCACCTGGTAAATACATCACAGGTTCTACCAGTGGTGCCTACGGGGTCGTAGAAGGCAATACAAATGGATTCTTATCTCTTGGTAAGAGTCTATACGTTAAGACGCTCTACGGAACCTTCCTGCCTGGTGAGACAATCACTAGTGAAGAAGGTGATCTTCTTCGTATTGGACAAGAGAATACTATTTCACACTTTGTTGTTTCAAAGCAAGGAACTGGTTATACAGCTGGATCTAGAATTTCTATTAACGGCACTCGTTTTGAACTCAAGGATATCAATGTAGGTATTAACGGCGGAACTCTCTACAAGGTAGAAATTCTAAACAGAGATGTTACACAGACAGAATATTCTGCACCTCCAACCATTGATATCGAAGGAACTAGCACGATCGTTACTAATATCATTCCTGTTCTATTCAAGAACACAGTTCTGACTTATACTGCACAGAATGTCAAGTCTCTATATTCAGAGTTTGGATCTTCCAGTAAGTTCTCTGCTGATATTGAAACTCAAGATACACAATTCTCCGAAACAAAATCTGTAACCCAATACACCTTCAGTGGAACTAAAGGTTACAAATATATTGAGTGTAATGGATTTGGTGCAGATGCATCACTCATGCTCGTCCAAGGTGACGTTATTCAATTTAATGATGATACTGGTAGACTAAACAAATTTATTGTAGATCTAGTAACTATTCCAAAAGGAACTGATAAGTCTAGAATTTATTTCAACAGTGCCCTACCTGATACGGTAACATCAGTAGCTGTCATTAGATTGCGTCCTATTATTACAAATGGAACCACATCTACACTTCTGTTCCCAACTGGTAGTAAAGAAGTTGGTAGTCTTGTCAAGTCTACAGAAGACACAAAGATCAACTACTACATCAGAAGAGACTTCGTAACTACTGGTAGTGACAATGGTGGCAACATCACATTCGCTGCACAACTAGATTTCGGTACACAGAGATTTGTTCCTTTCACCGAAAAAGACTTCTTGATTACTGTTCTAGACAAAGGTGGTTCTGACCTAGTTGAAACTGGTGATGTTATCTATGTCTCGGATGATTTTGTAAGTATCTTGAATACTACAGATGCTACATCTGGTCTATCTTCTGGTAGTATCACACTTACCTTCCCTGGCAACTATTTTGGTAATAATGTAACTAACTTCCCCAAACTGAAGTTGACTGCTACCATTGAAGTTTCTAAAGGTAGACCCAAGCTAAAGACAGCAATTAAAAACAAGAGAGTTGTCATCACCTCTGCTGGCGATCAGGTATTGCCTATACGTGGTCTTGATTACGATAGTGACAGCAGTGAAGTTCTATCTTACTCTGATGTATTTAAAGTAAGATACATTTACGAAGGATCTACATCTGCTCCCCCAACAGTTGACGTTAATGGCAATTTGGTTGTTGGTACTGATCTGACTGATAGATTTACTTTTGATGATGGACAAAGAGATACATTCTATGATGTGTCTAGAATCGTACTAAAACCTGGTTTCACTCCACCTGTAGGACAAGTAGTTGTAGCATTTGATTACTTTGAGCATTCTCAAGGTGACTTCTATACAGTTGACTCATATATTCATGAGGCAGGTGTTGTAGCAGATGAGATCCCTGATTTCAACTCTGTTGTGCATGGTAACTTGAGTTTGAAGAACGTCATTGACTTCAGACCGAAGGTAGATTCTACTGCTATTATCACTGGTTTCCAAGATACTTCATTACTCTCACAAACAGAATACATCAACTTTATTGGTGCAGGTGGTTCTGTATCCAGTACACCATCTTCTGCTAGATCTCTACCATATACTATTTCCTTTACTGAATCACAGTATCTGGATAGAATTGATGGTGTTTTCTTGAATAAGAAGGGTGAGTTCATTATCAAGCAAGGTAATTCATCACTCAACCCAAGCAAGCCAGAAATTATTGAGGATGGCATTCCTCTCTATTATATCTTTATTCCTGCTTTCACCAAGTCAAGCAAGGATGTAAGAATTACTCCAGTTGACAACCGTCGTTTCACGATGCGTGACATTGGTAAGCTAGAGAAGCGTATTGAGCGTCTTGAGTATTATACTACTTTGAGTATTCTTGAGCAGCAAGCACTTAACATGCAAGTTAAGGATACTCTTGGCATTGATAAAACCAAGAGTGGATTCCTAGTTGATAACTACGAGACTCATGCTGTAGGTAATGTCAAATCTATTGATTATCTGTGTTCTATCGATGCACAACAATCTGTATTGAGACCACAGTCCAAAGAGGATAGTTTTGCACTAAAAGAAGTTAATACAAGATCCGATCAAAGAAGAATCGCTGGGTATTCTAATTCTAATGGTGTTGTAACACTACCGTTCTCTGATGTTTCTTATGCAAATAATAATTTTGCTACAAAGACTGTAAATCCAAACCCATTTGTTGTTCTACAATATGTTGGTGATGCTGCTGTTCATCCCAATATTGATCAGTGGTACAATGACACTGTGGCACCTTTGGTTACAGATAACAATACCAATTTGTTCTCTGTATTCCTTGGTAAGCAAGATGTTCGTGTTGCATTCTCCAGTATCTATAATTCGTTTATTATTAACTGGGTTGGTGTAGATAAGTCATTCTACAACCTGAAGAGTTTTGCCGAAAATAATACCAGAACTGCAGAAGCAACTGTACAGAGTGCAACTACATCAACTTCTTCTAATATCAGTCCACAAAATAATGAGATTGCGAAGGGTGTAGGATATAAAACTATTAATGGTACTAATGTAGCAAATGCCCTTAAGTTCTTTGCTAGAACTATTCCAATCAAATTTATCGTCAGAAGAATGAAGCCAAAGACACAATTAAGTGTCTTTATGGAGAAGAGAGATATTGGTCGATGGGTTAATCCAGACTCTAGATTTACAGGTATTGCAGGAAACTCACCAACGGTGTTCAGTGGTAATATTACTACCGATGAGTATGGTAATGCTAGTGGAATTATTCTAGTCCCGTCAGGATATGCTCCAAGAGAAAATACTTCTTGGACAGGTGATGTAAATACGGTGACTATGGATGATACTTCGGAAGAATTGTATTTCTCCACGGGTGCAAAAACAATTAGATTTACTTCTAGTTCTACTGACTCTGATATCACTACCGTAGATTCTTTTGCAGAAGTTAAGTTCTATGCTACAGGTCTTCTACCCGAAGCACCCGTATCGATCATCTCTACAGCACCTGCTATTTTCAAAGCAAATGAAGGTGTCCAAACTATTGATAGTAATACAGAGAATAGTGCAAGACCAAATCCAATGGCACAAACTTTCTCTGTGGAAAACTTTGAAGGTGGTATGTTTACAACTGGTGTTGATCTATTCTTCAATAAGAAGAGTTCAACTATTCCTTTGAGAGTTTACCTCACTAATGTAGAGAGTAACAAGCCTGGTAAGTATATTTTACCTGGAACTCAAATCACTCTATATCCTGATACTTTTATCAAGGTATATTCTTCTGGAAACATCACTATTAAAAAGGACGAGGCAATAACTGGTAGACAGAGCCTTGCATCTGGTCCTATTGCTAAAATTTTGGATAGAAATAACTTTGAAGTTGTTCCTTCTTCTAATGGCGATATCTTCCTCACTAATGAGCAAGTATATACATTTGTATTGAGTAACCACAATGGTAAGTCATTCATTCCTAATGAAGATGTTACGCTCAACTCTGTAACTACTTTCAACAATGCAAACAATGCTACTGTTGGTTTAAAGATCGCAAAAGACTCTGGTCGTGTATCTAAACTCAACATTACTAATCTTGGATCTGGTTATGAGAATGCAACTATCACTATAGAGAGTCCTCAATTGCCTGGTGGTAGTAATGCTACTGGATCTGTTAAAGTCTCTGGCGGTCAAATCTTCTTTAGCGAAGTTGCGCTAGCAGGTAGAGGATACACTGAAGCACCATCTATTGTTATTAGAGGAACTGGTGCTGGAAACAATGGTGCTGTAATTGAATCAGAAATTGAAATTGATGAGCCAGCAGTCAGAATGGGTATTGCCATTGACGAAGCAGGATCAATTCAATCTACAACTCCCACTAGATTCAACTTCGAGTATCCAGTATATCTACAGAATAATTCTGAATATGCACTCAACATTGAGTGTGACAGTATTGAATACGAACTATGGGCATCTAGACTAGGTGATACCGATATCTCTTCTGGTATCGTTGTTAACGCACAACCGTTACTTGGTTCTGTATTCAAATCACAAAACGTAGATAACTGGACTGAAGATCTATTTGAAGATATCAAGTTTACTCTTTACAGAGCAGAATTTGATAACTCCAGATCTGGAGAAATTCTAATTAAAAACGAAGATCCTGGATACACAAAGCTGCAAAACAATCCAATGGAGACATATGCGCTTGCAAATAGCACAGCAACATCTAGTCTCTTTAAAAACAACAGTTCCGTTGTTAAGGTATACCATAGAGATCATGGGTTTGAAACTGGTGGAGACTCCAAAGTATTCTTCAGAGGTCTAGAAGATTTTGCTGGATATGATTCCAACACGGTAGAATCATCTTTGTTCCAGGTATATAATGTTGGTATTGATTCTTATAACATCTATGGTCCTACTAGAGCATCAGACACTGGATTCTTTGGTGGTTCAACTGTACTAGCATCGTACAATAGAAAGTACGAGAAACTCTACGCACAGATTCCATACCTACAAGTTTCTGGTACAAAGATTGATAGCATGGTAAGAACTACTAATATTGTCCCTGTTGATAGTAATACTACTAATTTTACTTCTTATTCTATCTCTGATTTTGAAACTACCTTCCTGAACGAAGAGCAGTATTTCTTGAATCAAAAGGTTGTTGCCTCTACCATCAATGAAAGCTTGAATAATCTAGACACTTCTCTTGCATACAAACTTAAGTTGTCTTCAGAGCAGTCTTATCTATCACCTGTCATTGACTTGAGATCGGCTTCTGTCAAAACAATTACTAACAGAATTGAAAATGCAGTTGGTAGTGAAGACAGATATGGCAAGAGATATCAACAGATTCAACTCTTCCCTGTCTATAAATTTACTGTTAGTGGCAATGAGGACAATGGAACTGAAGTTCCTATTGTTATCAATCAAAATGTTACTGGCGTAACATCAGGAGCACAATCAGAAGTTCTTCGTGTCATTGGTAGTGATGTATACGTAAAGATTAAGAACTCGGTAAACTTTGATATTGGCGAGCAATTGTTCTTTAGCACACAGTCTGCTGCTGGTGGAGATCTACAAGGTATTACGGTTACTATTTCTAATGACGGTATCTTTGATCAGAATCCTAATTTTGTTACTGGAACTACAGTAACCGCATTCAATCCTGCACAAAGAGTAGATAAGTATGACAACAAGATCAGTGGTAAGGTAATTGTTTGGGATAGCAAGACCAAAACTCTGACTCTTGAAAATGATAAGAATCCTATTAATAACAATTACACCAGTGAGATTACATTGGGTAGTGATTATGCAAGAGATAGTACAACAAGTGAGCAAATTGCTGATGTATTCAGAGTAGGAGATCTTATTGACTTTGACGGAGCTTCATTTGAAACTTCCAAGTATGCAGAAATCAAATCCATGACATACACGGTAGGTGTTGATTATGTTAATGAATCTGGATCTGTAAATACTTCTGGTGTTGCCAAGTATGTAACTAGAGAAATTGTTCTAAATGCTCCTGCTTCTGGAATCAACGTTAATCTCACGGTTAACGTAAGTGATGTCAATAACTTACAAGTTCTATATAAAGTTAAACCAGAAGCTTCCCAACAAAAGTTTGACGACCTTAACTGGGAATACTTTAACAATAACGGTGCTTCGGATGATGATGTTATTGCGACAGCAGAAAATAGCATCTCTGGTCAGTTTGAATCCCAGTCTGCATATCAAGAGTTGAAGTTCAGTAAAGAAGATTTACCCGACTTCTCTTCTTTTGCAATTAAAATTGTTATGAAGTCTGATAATCCTGCATATGTCCCTAAAATCCAAGACATGAGAGCAGTTGCATCCTTCTAATATGAAATATGTAAAAGTCGAAGGACAAGAAGGATTTGTGCGAGACATGGAAACTGGTGCAATTATTTGCACCAGCAAACCTCGCAAATCATTTTCCAATGAATTTAAAAATGTAGTAAGCGAAATAAATACTTTGAAGGAAGAAATGTCCGAAATCAAGTCCCTCCTTAAGCAGCTAATCAAATGACACTACGTAACGTACCAAAGTCTCACACTCTTGAGCAGCAACGTTTGGAGATAAACGAAATTGCTGTAGATTTGGATACTGCTGTTGATGGAGTACAAACATTTGGTGGGGATAAAACTTTTACTGGTGATGTAACATTTACTAGCGATGCTAGTTTTAATCAGGAGATACATTCCACGACAGGTGGATTAATATTAAAAACTGCAGATCAGATAACTCCTGGTCAGATGGTTACTGAAGCTGTCTTTGGTGGGTCGATGTATGTTCCATACGGTTTCAGTACGTACCCAATTACTAATTTTCCTGGCGGTGGTATTAGCGAGACATCAACTACTGATGGAATAACTATTACTAATGGTGGACAGATTTATATTTCTAATAGCGGTTCAAGTGCTCTTTGGAAAGGTAGAAAGTCTGGAACTGCTGGAATCACATCAGAAATCGATGCTCCTGGTAACGCCACATTTGCTGGAACTGTCACTGCTTTTGGTGGAGATTCCAGTGATTGGAATACTGCATATGGTTGGGGAGATCATAGTTCTGGTGGTTATGCTGCTGACACTAATGTTCCTAACTGGGATTCTGCATATGGATGGGGTGATCATGGTGCTGTAGGATATCTTACAGCAGAAGCAGATACGTTAGCATCTGTAACTGCTAGAGGTTCTATTACAAATGAAAACCTCACCTTTAATGGAACCACTACTCTCAATGATACTATTCAAATTGCTGACAACAAAGTAATGAACTTTGGTGCCAGTCAGGATGGTCGTATTGCTTATGTATCCTCTACAAACAGATTTATTGTAAGAGTTCCTGGTGGTGGTGGAGATTTAATTCTTGGTGCTGGTCCTGCGATTAGAATTACAAACGAGGATGGTCTAACTGACAGGGCAGTATTTACAGCTTCTGGCGCTACTCTTAATGGAAATATTAATCTTACTGGCAATATTGATGTAACTGGCACTGCAACTTTATCAGGAGTTACTTTCCCATCATCAACAGGAAGTAATGGAGAAGTCCTTACTAGTGATGGTGCTGGTGGAACAGCTTGGGGTCCTGCAGTTCCTTCTGGTAATTCGTCAGTTATTGCTCCAGTTGCATACGCTTTTGTAGATGTAACTACTGCTGGTAGTGGCACTGGGATGTCTTGGGGTGCTTATGATTCAGCTAATGGTGAAATGGATTTCACCTTCAGCACTACCCAATCCGATGCAGACTATTATGTACTAGCAGAAAGAGAGCAATACGATACTCATACTGTTAGTATAACTAACAAAACTACCACAGGATTTAAAGCAACGTGGTTGGGAAATGATGGTGTTTCGCCATTATCACCATCAACTTTTGGTGGAGTTCTTCTAGTTTATGCATCTACTCCTACCGTATCGGTTGTTGGAGGTGGTGGTGGATCTAATTATGTTTTACCTACAGCATCAGCTACGACTCTTGGTGGTATTAAAGTTGGTTCTGGTTTAACCATTAATACTGGTGTCCTGTCAACATCTGGGTCGTCATCATATAGTACGATATCTAATTTTCCTTCTGCTAGTACCAGTGAAGGATCTTTTGGATATGCAGATGACACCAACATCATGTATTACTCCAATGGAGTAAGTTGGACCAGTCAAAGATTGGTAACTACAAATAGTACCACGTCTTCGGATTTTGCAACACTTCTAGGTAATACTCAACTTTCTTACGACATTAACGTTGTTGATTACACCGCAGGAACTACGGCAGAGAATGACGTAAGAAAAATAATTAGGCTTGAAGATTCTGACGGCACTACAGATCAAATTGTTTTAGTTGCAGGAAATGGACTAGAAATTAGCGATTCTGGTGATGAGATTCAATTTGATTTGTCTGCGAGCGTTGCAAACACTACATATTCCATCTCCGCAGAAACTGCATCAGGATCTGCAAATTCTAAACTTACTCTAACTGATAGTGATGGAACTACTGATGAGATTACGTTTGCTGGTGCTGACGGTTTACTTGTAGAAAGAACCGATGCTAATACACTTACCTTCAGAGCACCATCTGGTGGCGGTGGTGCATCATATACAGCAGAAGAAGCACAAGATGCTGCAGCACTGTTATTCAATAACGGAACTCATACTGGTATTACTTTTACATATGATGACGCTGCAAATAGTATCGATGCTGTAGTAACTGGTGGAGGTGGTGGAGGCACTACCTACGATTTGCTTGGTTCAAATACAACCAGTAACAATGCAATTCTTACATTGCGTGATGCTGCTAATAACGATGACACCATTGAATTTACAGGAAGTAACGGAACTGATATTACTTGGGATGGTGCTAATAAAAAAGTTACGATTAATAGCGTTGCTCCAGTCCAATCTGATTGGGATGCTACTACTGGATTAGCACAGATCCTCAACAAGCCATCTATTCCATCTGCATATACATTACCTGCTGCTACAACATCTACACTTGGTGGTGTTATTCCTGACGGCACTACAATCACACTGGATGCTAATGGTAATATCGCTGCTGTGCCTGGTGGTTATACACTACCAATTGCTGCAGCAGGAACGCTAGGTGGTATTAAAGTTGGTTCTGGTTTATCTATTGATGCTGGAGGTGTTCTTACTGCTACAGGCGGTTCTAACGTACCACAGATTCAAGATCTTACGGGTACTACAACATCAATCGCTGATGACGCAACCGCAGAACTAAATATTACAGGTTACAAAGCGTATACTTTATTTAAAATTGAAACTGACGCTGCAGCATGGGTCAGAGTATATACTGATGATACTTCCAGAGATGCTGATCAAACTAGAAGTGAAGGAGCAGATCCTTCTCCTGGTAGTGGTGTTATTGCTGAAGTAAGAACTACTACAGCAGAATCTATATTAATTACTCCTGGTATTATGGGATTTAATAATGATAGTCCTAGAACAACTACAATTTATCTTTCAGTAACAAATAGAAGTGGATCCGCATCCACGGTTACCGTAACACTAACAGCACTACAGATCGGAGAATAATTAAATGTCAGTTTTAAAATCAGTCATTGATGTAAACAATGGCAACACTGGATGGACAAAACAAAATTTAATGGATGCCTTTGAAACTGCATTGGGTAATCTAGGAATGAATGCAGGATCATCTGTAACTGGCGTTCCTCAAATTTGTGTGGCTCCTGGTGGAGAAAGTGTAACTTTAGGTGGGTCTATAGCCTCTTTTAAAGATGCTAATAATGCTGATTATCCAGCAAATCGTAACTGGGGTTCTCCTCAAATTAATATCTATGATGTGATTGAAGGACTAGCACCAACCACAATTAGCATGGTTACCAATGGTGGAAACGGTACTGATTATATTATTTCAGGAACAGATAGAACTTCTTCATTTGCTGCTGCATCAGATCCTAGTATCGAAATTTATGTTGGTGACACAATCACCTTTGATAACAGTGCTTTGAGTGGAGGTCACCCAATGTACATCAGGGTATCTGATGGTGGTGCTAGTGTTTCAAACCCTGCTGCCACTGGTGAAGGCACTGCTACTGTTTCTTACACACCTACAGCTACTGGTACATATTACTATCAGTGTAGTGTTACTGGTCATGAAGGGATGATCGGAACTATTACAGTTAGCACACCTACTGATACCGACTATCGTCTTTTAAGACGTGTTGGCATCGATTCGTATGCACCATACTCCGACCCAGGGCAAATAGAGTTAGCCACTGACACAATCAAGTATTACCCGCGCCATGGTTTGAATACTGGTGATCCTGTCCGATATCTTCCAGGAGAAACTGATCCAGCATATTCGTTAGGAACTAATTTACTACCTAATAGTTTAGTGTATGTAATTAAAGTTGATAGAGATAGTTTTAAACTTGCAACATCAGCAGCTAATGCTGCTAATGGTATTGCAATTGATCTTACTGCTCTTTCATCAACATCTAAAACGTTTCCTGTAGTTTTCATACAAGAACCACAACAGGCATCTGATTATGTCAATCCTAACATTGAAGTTTACCATGGTGACAAACTTCAGTTTAATAATAATGCTGCAAATTCAACAAATATTACTGTATGTAGAGATGTAGATTCATTTGATAATGATCAAAGGATTGTTTATAATGATCCAACATATGGATATACACCCCCATACCAGACTAGCGTTAGTTATCGCGTCAATACTACAAACATTAGTTGTGTTCCTGGTAATGATTTACTTTGGGACACTATATCATATGAGCAATCAGAATCAGAACCCCTTTATCCTTCATCAGCATTAAATCCATCGTTTTTGGGAAGACCTGGAGAAGATGGTACTAAAAAATATATCTATTGCAGTGAAACTAATTCATCTGCAAAAGGAATAATCACTCTTCTTCCTAGTTATATTAATGTTTCATATCCATCTCAAGTATTGGCTGATGGATATTACAAGTATACCGTACCTGCATCTGGAGGAAGATCTGAACTTAAGTTGAGAGTTTGGAGATATGGATGGAATGATGGTACTATAAAAAATGTCACCATCCATAGTATTGGAACTGGATGGTCTGATGATGAAGAATTTACAATTCCAGGAGAACTAGTTGGTGGTAATGCCACAACTGGTGATATTAGATTTGGTGTTACTACTCCAGAATCATATAACAATGCATACGATGGCATTGCTAGTATTAAGACAACTACGTTAGGTGGTGGATCTAATTTCTACCAAAAATCTGGTGTGGGTGCTTGGGCTATTCTTAATGCAGAAAACGACGCCACTAAAAAATACGGAAATACATTTTATTCTTTTTATCTACAGGGTAGTGCCAGCGCCGCTTGGACTTTAAAAATGCAATCTGGTACTGGATGGGAGTTTTTGAACCGTAAAGGAACATCTTCAACTTTAACCACAGCTAATGATGAATGGGGAGCGTTCACTGGTTATAACGGATTGGATAGGCAAAATTTTAATATCGTTGATAGTGCAACTGTTCAGACTTTGAGTACATCTTCAACTCCAACTGCATATCCAATGCAGATTAGAACATTTAGAGCTCAAGCACCTCAAGATACAAGTTTTGCAGTTATTCAATTTACTCAAATAATTAATACAAAAATTGTACCTTTTGCTACATTTAGTATTCATACAGGTAGTGGATATGGTAATGGTACATTTGATTTAGATCATGTATTCTTGTCAGGATATACTCAATATAAGGCAACAACACAATACATAGACTTAACAACATATGTGCCTGGTTATGTTCAAGGGACAGGTTCTTATTGGACCCCAAATCGCGAACCTATTAGCGATTATTCTCAAGCAAGGAATGCTTATTTTGGATATATGAGGGGGGATAGCACTGCTAATGAACATGTGTACGACCACTATTATAATAATATAAGAGAGGGAACTAATAATGCGACTGCTATCTATTACAGAAATAGTACATACGATACTAACCAGGGAATATCAGTGGATGCCTCTGCAGATTACTACAAACCTATCAAAACTATTCCAATTTCACAAAGAATGATTCCTTGCCCATATTATCTACCAGATGATTTTGTATTGCTGCAAGTAGTAACAACTCCAGGACTAACAGAATTCAGACCAGGTGATACAGTTACAGTAAGTGGATCTGAAATTTATGAGGTTATCCAAGCAGCATATCAAACACAACAAACTGGTTTGGATGGGGTGTCTAATAATTCTAGTGAAGGTATGCTATTCCTAGCGAGGACTACCTGATGGCAGATTTTACTTTTTCAAATTTAACTAGTGCAGTATCTGGATTTTCAACTACACAATCAGTTGCAAATACAAATACTGATTTTATACCTACAGTACATACAGGAACTTCCAGATCTCAAAGTACATCAACGAACCCACAAAATCATTTAATCAGTGACATGGCTGATGGTGCTAGTGGATCTCATTCTGTTGACGGTGGTTTCCTGACAGGTAGAAGACCACATGAGGGTTTACTGTATCCTCGTGGTTATTATAACAAGTAAGATAAATACTAAAATAGAGGAATAGTCTGGTATCATGCCATTAAGAAACGTACCAATTACATATACCCTTGATCAACAGAGGCAAGAGATCAACTCCCTTGCCTCTGATGTTAATAATATTGATGTCAACTTTGATGAAAAGGTAGATGATAGAGTCGCTGCCCTAGTACAAGGTGGTATTGGAACGGCTGTTACTTATGATGATGCGAATGGATCACTAACGATTGATCTAGCATTTAATGAGTTTTCCACAAGTGCTGTTCTGGAAGGTACTAATCTTTACTATACAGAGGATAGATCAAATGCTGCTATTGATGCAAGAGTAAATCAAAACTTTGTCAACAACCTGAACGTCACTAATCTTGGTCCTCAAGATTCTATTACTCTTACTCTAGGTCAGACTACTAAAACTATAACTCCTCTTAACTATAATAATACTTCCTGGGACACTGCATACAGTTGGGGTGATCATAGTGCTGCAGGATATCTGACAGCTTATACAGAAACTTCTACTTTAGATAATGTACTAACTAGAGGTGCAACATCGGTACAAACTGCATCTTTCGGTACAGTAAAATCTGATACATTTACATCACAAACAGGGTCAACAAACCTGTCTCTGACTGGAAATAATATTATTGCTACAGCAGACTTTAGAGTTGGTACTATTGATACTTCTCTATCTAATGACTATGGTGTCAGAGCAAATGCTGATGGCGAAGTCATTATCAACCACTCACCATCAAATGGTGGTCTAACTCTAAAATCTGGTGGCAACTCTACGTTTACTGTTGACAATCTTGGTAGACTAAATGGTGTTGTTAAGTTTGTAACGTCTGATGGCAGTGCAGGACAATCTCTACAAACTGATGGTTCTGGACAATTGGTTTGGGGTGAAGGTGGTGGAGCAAATGTCGAAGTAAGCGACAGCCCCCCATCTGGAGCTACCAGTGGAGACATGTGGTGGGAAAGTGATTCAGGTCGCTTGAAAGTTTACTACGATAATGGAGCTAATCCAGCCGCATGGGTTGATGCATCTCCCCCACTTAAGATTAGTGCTCCTAATTCTGCTTTTGCAAATAACACAGGAAATCTATCTGCAGACTCCCCCTCTGATCCTATCTTTGAAGATACTAACGGTATCTTTAATGTAACTATTCAAGTTAGTACCTTTACTAAAACTAGAATTAGTGTTCTGTTAGGATCTTTAACAGGATCTAATAATACTAATGGTACTATCATTCTACAAAGAGTTGTGGGAGCAACTACTACTGATATTTGTACAGTCAAATGTCCTGATCCATCTGTAACTGGTATCATTCCAATTGCATTCGACTTCATCGATTTGCATGGATTGTCTACTGGAGATAATGTCACTTATCAATTATCTCTAACACTGAATGTTTCTGGTACTAGAACTGTAGCGGAAACAAGTCAGTTATTTGTTACTGAAATTTGAAATAAATAACTAAACGGAGAGATCTTAAGCAATGGCAATCTTATTCCCAGATACCGCTGGACAACCCACAGACGGTTCATTCACACACACCGATGGTGGGTTAACCTGGATCTGGAATGGAACCAGTTGGAGATCCAGTGGCGGAACTCTGGATACATTCCAATTACCCACAGCAAGTACCACAGTATTAGGCGGTGTTAAGGTAGATGGTTCTACAGTTAACATTGATGCTAATGGTGTTATCACCGCAGCTGGCGGTGGCGGTGGTGGCGGCGGAGGAGGAGGTACTAGTCTAGGAAGCAGACAAACTTTCAATGCTTCCACCAGTGGTTCTCATTCAGATGGTACAGCAGAAAATATTACGATTACTGCATACAAAGGATATGCATTATACAAAGTTGAGGTATCTCAACCAGCATGGGTAACTTTGTATGTTAGTTCTGCTACTAGAACTGCCGATGCTAGTAGAGTTATCACCCAAGATCCTGCTCCTGGTAGTGGCGTAATTGCAGAAGTGATTACACAATCATCTGCCGAAACTGTATTGTTTACTCCAGCATTTATCGGATATAATGATGACGGTACTCCAAGTACAAACGTGTATTTGAAAGTTGTGAATAAAAGTGGATCTACACAAGGTATCAACGTAGAGCTAACGGTAACACAACTAGAGGCATAAAATGGCGAAGGTATTATTGGATGTAATTCTTGTAGAAGAAACTGACAAGCAAGAATTCGTAGATAGTTTTGATGCCGACACGGAAGCGGATTGGTGGAATATGCTGGGCAGTATGCCCAATCTAATCGTCATGAATGTTGAAGAGGATTATGTAACAACATTCCGTTCACATTCTAGTGTAGTTCAGGCAACAGAAATTCCAGAAGATTTTGAGGCTTCCGTTGCTCCATCAGTAGAGGAGATGACGAAGTGGTATACATCTAGTACAAGTTCATCTTATAGATCTCCTACTGGTAATGGAGAAGACAACGCTCCTGTACAGTTCCTTTATGACAGTAATCAACTTGTACCATTAGACGGTGGTGGAGAGGTTTTTACTGTAGGAAGAGATGATGATAGTTTCTCTACTGAAGGGGCATACACATATAAGTCTAGATGGACTGGAAAGCATGTTGACATCGTTACTCTAGAATCTGGTAGTGGTGGAAATTGGGCAAGTAATACAGGCACACATGACACACATCCAGATTTTCAAAAGTTATCTTCTGAAGACGACTCTCATGCAAGAGTAGATCCATATTGGTATCAGTGTCAGTATCATTCAAATATGAAGAATACCATCACAGTAAATCCTGCTGATGGAACTAGAAATACCTACACTTTCACTGTAAGTTTTGGTGGAAGTGGAATCTATACTTTAGTTGGTAATGATAGAAATGGTGCTATCAATGGTAGCAATCCACCTATTTCTATCCAAGAAGGAGATGTTTTAATCTTCAATGTAACTGCTTCTGGTCATCCATTCTTAATTAGAGATGCTGATGGTGGTAGCAACATCACTGACGGTAGCGTAGATAATGCAGGTGCTGAAAATGGTACTGTTACTTGGACTACTAGAACATCATCTAGATTCATTCCGATGGATTGGCCTGATCTAGAAGCAGATGCTAATAACCAAGTTACAACTAACGACGGTGGCAATAGTGGATTAACTGATCATGGCATGGGTGTATTGAGTGCCGCTGGTGGAACTATTTGTGGATTTGCAAAGAAAGCAAATCTTTATGCAATGTATTTGGTAACTGGTGACAGTCCTACAGAGTGTATTCAAGCTGTTATTGATTGGCATAATGCAAAACCAAATAATCCAGAGACAGGTGTTCCTAATCCAACTATTCTAATTGCAGAATATCAATACTTACGTGATAGAAAAGTTGGAATTCCTATTGACAGCGTATCTCAAATTAATAAAGCAGATGGAACAACGGTAACTAGACCAGGTAGTTCAACCTCTGCAAACAGTCCTTATTGGTATCAGTGTCAATATCATTCAAATATGAAGAATACCATCACTGTTGGTGTTGGTGATGGAACTTCAAATAACTACAGCATTAGTGTATCTTTTGGTGGAAGTGGACTATATGCTTTTAGTGGCACTGATAGAAACGGATCGGTTACTGGAAACAATCCAGCTATTAATATTAAAGATGGAGATGTTTTGACTTTCAATGTCAATGCATCAGGTCATCCATTCTTAATTAGAGATGCCGATGGTGGTAATAATATTAATGATGGTAGTGTAACTGGTCAGGGTGCTGAAGCAGGTAATGTCGTGTTTACTACATCTGCAGGTGGTGGATGGGGATCAGATTATTCCGAATTTGTAAAAGAGAACATCATACCTTTCAAAGTGTATGATCCAACATCTACAAATTATTCGTGGATGGTTGTAATGCCATCGCAATTTGATTACAGTTCTTTAAAATCTGCATTAGACAGTGCTTGGAGTAATGGCATTGTTTGTATCAATGCAGCTGGTAATAATGGAGGAACTTTTAATAAGGAGAATAGTCAAACTGCTACGAGTCTAGATGTTGATGCTGGTCCAAATTACCCTGTTATCAATATTTCTTACGCTAGTTCTAATTCCAACAGCACATCTAGTACCACCACATGGTATCCATTTATGTCATATGGTCCACATGGTGTAGAGAGTAATATTGATGTTGCTGCTGGTTACAACTCTGAAGAATATCCTGGTTTAGATGGATATACAAATAGAGGACCAGGGATTGATATTGTAGGTCTTGGTGCTAACACATGGACTTCTTATCCTAGTTCCACATATGGAACTTATAAGTGGGGAATGTTCTCTGGTACAAGTTGTGCTACTCCAACTGTAGTAGGAAAGGCAGCATGTATCATGGAAGAATACTTCTGGTATAACGATGCTTGGCCAACCCCCAATCAAACTAAATCACTACTATTATCAAAAGCATCAAATAAATGTAGAGGTATAGCATCTGGTGGCACTGGATTTAGTTGGTCAAATGTACCTAGTGCAGGTGGCGCATCTTTATCTAACGAGATTTCTTTTGGAAACTGTTTTATTTCTAGTGGCAATAGTGCCAATGGAGGTTTTAAGTATACAGAATTAACAGGCACTACACATCTACGAGCATACTTTGATCCACAAGATCAAGACAGTCATCCATTTGAACATCGAATCAAACACTCAAGTAAAAGACCAGTTGCTGGCGGAATGTATCCGAGAGTGAATAGTGTTGTAGGTCGTCATCGCATGGACCTACCTGATATGACATAAATAAAAATACTTGTTATATTTTTATGGATAATACACAATTGCGAGCTGAATTTGAAAAACAGTTTGCTGATTACGATCTTAAAATTAGGCGAGGTGAGGAAGAACTTGTCAAGTTGCGTGAATATCGCACTAAACTAGAAGGCGGGTTAGAAGCACTTAACATACTAGAAAAGGGTACAGATGGCAGCGATACCAGTCAACATACTGATTGATAAAGGAGCGGACTTTGCAGTCACCTTTTTCATCACTAATAAAGATGGCACCCCGCTAAACATGTCAGGGTACACTGGTTCTGCTGTCATGAAAAAAAGTTATTCTGCAACAACTTCAGTTCCCTTTACTCTAGATTTTGTCAACAGAACTACAGGAGAGATTGCTCTCACATTAACAGATACTGAAACTCTGGCACTAGATCGAAGAAGATATGTCTATGACATTATTCTAATTGATCCTAATGATTATAAAACTAGAGTGATTATGGGCAATGCAGAAGTAAGTCCTGGAGTTTCCTGATGGCACAGTATAACGTCAGGGTTGGTAATAATGCATATCGTGTCGGTAAGCAATTACCAGCGCAGCATAAGCTTGACGTAAACTACCAGATCCCGTCAAAGTCGGTACAGAACTCTAATCTTTTGATTGAGTCACTGGCATCTCAATTTGACGGAACTAAAGATACATTCAATCTAATCGTCAACGGAGAAGCGTATACTCCATTGAATGAAGAACAGATAATGATTTCTGTAGGTGATGTTGTTTTATCACCTGGAGTTGATTACATTGTTTCCAACGATCAGATTGTTTTCAGCACACCACCAACTGCAGGTGTACAGTTCTTTGGAGTGGCATATGCTACTACAGCAGATCTAACCAGAACTCTTAATTATGTCATAGACAGTGGTTCCTTTCCTATGGGGAATGGTCCTAAAGGAACCATGACAGTTGATGTCACTGGAATTATTGAGTCCTGGACTATCCTTGCTGATAGCGAAGGTAACATTGAAGTTGATATTGAAAAATGTAGTTTTTCTGACTTCCCCAATTTTCAATCTATTTGCGGCACTGAACGTCCTACATTAGGAATCATAAATAGTAGCACGGCTAGAAAAAACAAAGATGACAGCCTGTCTACCTGGAACACTACCGTGAATGCAGGAGATATATTTCAATTTAAGGTGAATTATTCGATCAACATCTCGCGATGCATGGTCTCATTGAAATTGAAACTATAAATAGTATACGATATAAATAACAATAAATCGAGAGATAAACACGGAGAGTTTACATGGCACTGCTAGTAACCGACAACGGTGAAATTGATTCTCTACGTAATCTACTGAATTACAATCAGGAGATTCCTAGAAACTTAATTCTGAAGTTGTTTTGCACCAACACATTTCCAGCGGAAAGCGACACGCCTTCCCAGACAAGATATTACGAGCCCTACACCAACAACAATACGTTGGGTTATGGTTCTGCGCCCACCACAGGGTATCATCAAGTTGAAAATAATAGAACTGATCAGGATTATTCTAACCAGTATGGAATTCTGCTGAACGGAACTCGTTGGACAATTGAGACCCTACAAGCTGCTGCAGTTGCTGCTGTCGCTGGCGCTGGTACTCAAGACGAGTACACAGTCACCGTTGCTTCAAATACTGGTATTAAAAAAGGCGACTACGTAACTGGCGGCGACGTTGGTACTGGTGCTTATGTTGTCGATATCGACGGTCTAACTCTTCTATTGAGTGTCAAAAATACGGGCACCTTCACTGGACAAAACCTAGACTTCGGTGCTGGCAGAACGACTGCTTCTTATCCAGAGCAAACCTTCACGTTTGATGGTGCTGCTGGTGATGTTTATGGTTACATGCTTGTTCGTGCTAACAACATGCCTACCACAATTCACGGTGTTCTAGATGCAGGCACTGCATCCGCTGGAACAACTATCAGCAAGACTGGTATCCGTGGTACTATCGGCAATGACTATTTCGATCTTGCTGCTATTGCTAACACCACTACAATCACTGGTACTTCTGGTGAGTTCTCTGTAACTGTTGGTTCTACTGCAGGTCTTGCAGTTGGTCAGAGACTAACTGGTACTGGTGTTGCTACTGGCACAAGAATTGCTGGTATCGCAGGAACCACTGTTTATCTGACAAAGGCACTTACTGCTGCTGCTTCTGGTAACGGTTCGTTCCAAGCAGAAGTCGGTGAAGATCTAACAGTCGGTATGTCAGTCTCCCAGACTGGTACTGCTGGTGTTATCGGTGGTGCTCCTAACGGCATCGATGCTAATACCATCATCACTGGTATCGATCATCAGGTATATGTTGATGGTGTTTTGACACCAGGAGCAGTCACTGTTTATCTAAACAACGCACTGATTGACAACATTCAGCCGTCTAACAGCAATGACGAAGTTGAATTTGACTTCAGTAAGGTAACTGCAACTGGTCACGGTCTCGTCAAAGGCGATGCAGTCTACATTGACCAGGGTACTGGCAACAGCACCACAACTGCCAGCACATACACCGTATTCGATGTACTCGATGCTGACACCTTCACCACAACCAAGGCACTAGACGGCACTGGTTCACTAACTCTTTACAGCGCAATCTTCTTCGCTGAAAGATTCACGAATGGTCCATACGCGATTCAAAATGCTGGTGACCAAATCAAAGTCACCCTGAACGTCAGCCTCGACTGATATACTCAAATTGAGTTCTACATTATGGGGGGATTGCTTCACTGGCGATCCCCCTATTTTTTTAACTTGGCTGTAGTTTATGGTATTCTCCTACGCTGGTACTGGAAGAATGCCCCAGTTTGTTGCTTATGAAGCACTGGGGGTAATTTCTTACAGCTATACAGCGTCGGTACTAAACGAGTTTATTAAATTAGATTTTGGTGCAGTAGGTCTAGCATACTGGGTAATTGCAGACCACGCAAATAAAGTCATTCAAGACTATAAAGATGATCAGATAATCAATCTGACAGAAGGCAGCGGAGTTGTCAGTCAGTTTGATTACGGTAGTATTACACAAGTAGAGGGGGTAGGACAAGACGATTGGGGTCTTGTTACCGATACTTCAAACATCGAAGCGATGGGAAGGACACACTTCCATTCGCTCACTACGTGGTCTGTTATCAAGACCTGGGTTGGTACAGGAACCGTCTGGGAGATGGACGGTGGCACCAGGTACAGACTGGATGCTCCTTGGATTGGTTCGGGTACGCTGCGAGTATCCAGCACTGCCAACACTCATTATGTACCTGCGATTGCTACGGAGGGACTCCTACCCCTTCGTAGTGACACTAAAATTGCGTATGCTCCTAACTGGAATGTATTCGGCACCTTATTCAGCGGTAGCTTTGCTGGAGAGGCGGTCGTCAAGGTATTCCCAGAGGATCCTGATTATACACATATTGAACCTATTTACTTAAGTGCTGCAGAACTTCACAGCACGTATAGTACGATATATCGTGCTGCAGAATTTGTTCCAGCGAGTGGAACTGGCACGGGAAGTCAGGGCGGATTTGCTATTGGACCTCATGTTAGATTCGGTACAGTAAATTATCCTGAACTCGATGATGAGTTCTCGGAGGAGAGAAGGGTTAGATATTATGATGTAGATCTCACTAATGTTGTTAGACTTCATTTCCACATCATCAAGGGAAGTGGAAGCAATGGTGGAGAACAACCCGACAATGGCGAAGGTCTTTTTGCAGAGATTAACAAGAATAACCAATTCACCAGCAGCCAGATTTCTTGGGGTGGGAATACTAGTGACCACACTCTTACAACCAAAACTTTTACTGTAGATAAAGAATACCAAATTGATTATGCAGATATAACAGTATTTCAGAACGGTTGGAGTGGCACATATGAATACGATCATTATGGTCTCGCAGGAATAACATTCGACACTAGAGTTGGTGTTGGAGATCAACGCAATAATCTATTCAATGTTGGTGGTAATGCTAGTGTCAGCTTCAGACCCAACTGGGTTGGTTCTGGTGTCCTGTTCAACTTCAGCACTACTACATTCTCACAGACATATGATTATGTTGGTGAAGGAACTCTATTCAGTGTTTCTTCCACACAAGAAACAGTTGTCTGGGATTACAATAATTCCAGCATCGACTTCTTTACCTATGAGAACTTTGGATCGGTTGCAGAAGAACCGATCAATTCTATTACGATCCAATCGATTGCAAATGAGACAATCGAAAGTCGTGCAGGCGAAAGGATTATTGATCTAATTGTTCCTGGGTCTAGTGTTGGTTCATTCCTAGACTTCGGTACTATTCTCACTGACGGTGAGCAGACTCCCTCTACTGTCGGACTTGACTGGGGTGAGATTCTTACCAATCAGACAGATTATCCATTCGGTCTGTTCCCAATTGGTGGTACTGCTAAACAAGTATTCACTCCCAACTTTATTGGTTCAGGTGTACTGTTCTCGTTTGGAGAGGGTATTGGTAGAACCAAACCAAGATGGATTGCCTTTGTTCAGATTGGAATCTCTGGTGTTGCGAAGACAAACTTCAGTCTTCTTCACAAGGGTTCAGGCAATCTATTCAGCTTTAATAACGGCGAAGATAGCAGAGCATATGCATACAGCGGTTCAGGTGCCCTCTATGCCATCTCTGGTGCTTCCGAATCAGTTGGTGCTGACTATCCCGACTCTACAGCGTTGCTGCCTATTGCAGGCGTTGCTAGGGTCAGCTTTGCACCTAACTGGAATGGTGCAGGTGTTGCAACTCTTACAGGTGCATCAGTCGAGAGACAGACTGATAGCTACCAAGGTTCTGGAACTCTATTCAACTTCGAGACTGCTGGTGAGTCAATTACATATCATTATAGCAGCACATCCAATGCGATATTCAACTATCGTGATTATGGATCGGTCGATGATACACCGATCAATTCTATTACGATCCAGTCTATTGCTAATGAGACTATTGAGAGTCGTAAAGACGATCGAATTATTGATCTAATTGTTTCTGGATCTAGTGTTGGTCAGTTCCTAGATTCTGGTTTCATTCTTCTCAACGGCGAGAGTGCTCCACAAACTATCAGAGAAGATTATGGATCCATTATGGAATCCATCTCCCGATATGCAATGGGAGACTTCTTGTTTGAGGGCGAAGCAGATCTTGCAAGAACACGCACTCACATCGGAACTGGTAGTCTATTTGCATTCGTTGAAGGTCGCGGTAGAACCAAACCAAGATGGATTGCTAATATCCAAATTGAAGTTACTGGTAAAGGTGATACACCTAGAGCAAGAAGCTTTGTTGGAGAAGGCGTACTATTCAACCTCAACAATGGAGAAGATAGGAGATCATATGTATACAATGGTTCTGGTGCCCTCTATGCCATCTCTGGTGCTTCTGAATCGGTTGGTGCTGATTATCCCGACTCTACAGCGTTACTACCTCTTACAGGCGATGCTAGGGTCAGCTTCACGCCTAACTGGAATGGCACAGGTATTGCGACTCTCACAGGTACATCAGTTGAGAGACAGACCGATCATTACAAAGGATCGGGAACTCTATTCAACTTCGAGACTGCTGACGAGAAAGTCACATATCATTACAGCAGTACATCTAATGATATCTTTGAATATCGCAACTATGGTTCCGTTGCAGATACTCCAATTGAATCTATTACGATTCAATCTATTGCTAATGAAACCATTGAGAGTCGCAAGGACGACAGAATTATTGATCTAGTAGTAGGTGGTTCTACTTCTGGATCTTATCTGAATTATGGATTCATTCTTCTCGATGGTGAAGATGCTCCCGAGACTGTCAGAGAAGATTATGGTTCTATCATGGAATCCATCTCCCGCTACGCGATGGGAGACTTCCTGGTTGAAGGTGAAGCAGCAACAACCAGAGCACGTACTTATATTGGTTCTGGTGACATTAAGGTTAATGTCTCCACTATCGTCACCGTTCCACCGAAGTTCCTCGGATATGTAGTTGTCGATGTTACTGGCGACGTTGTAGATAGCGTTACCAAAACATTCAATGGTTCTGGTGATCTATTCAACTTTGTATCCTCTGACGAGAGTCGTACCTTTGGATATCAATCCACTGGAACTCTATATGCAGTTAATGGTGCTGCTGAAGTCTTTGGTGCTAACCCACCAGATATCACAACAAATCTACAAGTCAGTGGATCTGCAGCTGTTGCATTCGTTCCTAACTGGAATGGATCTGGTAACGTATCCATCTTCGGTCAACTGGTCGAACGTGCAGCAGTCAATCCTCCTGCTGATGGAAATCTGTTCGGATTCTCCAATGCTGACGATAGAAGAACATACAGCTACAACCAATCTTCTACCGATCTCTACGTTGATGTAGATTACGGATTCGTTGCTTCGCCTGTCATTGACTCTTGGGTCATTGCCAACCATGCATCCAAAGTCATTGAAGACTATAAGGATGACAAACTCTTTGATCTGGTCGAGAGTGGTGGCGGAGACTTCATTGATTATGGATTCATCGAGACTGCTAATCTCGCTGGTCTTCCTGGTGCAAACAATCTTCCAGATGCAACAGAAGATTATGGCACAATCATCGATCCTCAATACGAGAGATCGATCTACCCAATGGGTCATCTGTTCAAGTTCTCTGGACTTTCAGGTGGAGTCAAGGTTGTTATCAATCTGCGTCACATCGCAGTTCTTACTAAACCAACCCTCAAATTTAGTGGCGAAGCTTCAATTCGTCTTCCCAACGTCCACAGTGGGTCTGGAGTTCTATTCGCAACTACTGGTACTGCTTACGCAGAAAGAGTATCCTTCAGTCCAGATAATCTTACTGGTCTATTCGACTTTGTTGGATTTGCTGCAACCAGAAGAATTCCCAACTTCAATGGTGGTGGTACTATTACATTGGATGGTGCATCCAGCAGTGCAGTTGCATTCGCAGGATTCCAAGAGAACACTATCGTTCTACGTGGTATTGCTGGTCAGAAATACTTACCATCCTACGCTGGATCTGGATTTATCTCTACCTTGTCAGGAGCTGCAGAAGCAGTTACTGCAAGTCCAGATGATCTATTCGGTCTGTTTGACTTTGTTGGAACAGCAGCAGAGAAAGCAACCGCAGCATACGATGGATCTGGTTCACTGTTTGGACTATCTGGTGCAGTCGAAGCAGTTGCTTTTGCAGAAGAGAAGAGAAATCTTATCAAGGTCAGCGGCAACGCTGCCGAGAGATTCATCCCGAACTTCAATGGTTCTGGTACTATCTCTGCATTGTCTGGTGCTGCCGAGTCTTCCACAGCAAGTCCAGATCCATTCTTTACCCTGTTCGACTTTACTGGTCGTGGATCAGTCAGAGCAACAGTTGCCGAGTCTGGTCTTGCAATACTCACTATATCTGGAACAACCGAACCAGAAATCCTCACGTTTGCAGAGCAACCATTTGGTACTGCAACAATCTCTGGTCAAGCTGGCGAAGTATTTGTTCCCAGTTATGTTGGTTTTGGTCGAATCGCAGCACTGTCTGGAGCAGCAGAATCCCTTACTGCCAATCCTCTGGAGAGACAACTTCTGTTCTCCATGGGTGGTATTGCAGAAGAAAGATTTACTGCAGCACCTCCAGTCAAAGGAACAGAGATCAAGCTTCAGGGCGAGATTGCTACTCCTCTACGTACATTCGCAGAACAACCATTCGGGGTTGTTCCTGTCAGTGGTATTGCAGACGAAAGATTTGTCGATGTATATGGTGGATTCGGTACTCTATTCTCTGGAGGATTCACTTCAGAATCCATCACATTCAAGATTCCTCCAGTCAGAGATGGAGACATTCTCTTCCGTGGATCTGCAGTCGAAGCGATTGGATTCAATCCTCCAGATATTACAACACATGTCATTCTCTCTGGAGAGATTGCTACTCCTCTACGTACATTTGCAGAACAACCAACAGTTCGCATTGTTGTCGGCGGTACAGCGGTCGAAAGACAAACCGACGCATATCTCGGAACTGGTGCTATCTTCTCCAATGGATTCACTTCCGAGTCTATTACCAAGAGACTTCCAGAGTTCACAGCTCATCTCAATGTTACTGGTCTTGCAGAAGAGAAAGCAACATTCAGAGAGATCTTCTTTGGTTCCCTCTTCAAATTCAGAGGATCTGCGGGTCGAGCACTACTCACGTTTGCAGAGCAACCACAGACTCTATCCAAGATTAGTGGTGTTGCTGCTACCACAAGAGCAAGAGACTTTGTTGGCGATGGCAACATTGCAACTCTGTCTGGTGCTGCAGAAGCAGCCACCTTCAATCCTCTGGAAAGAGATCTACTCTTCGATGTTACAGGCATCGCTACAGAGAGAAGAACCAATGCGTTTGTTGGTACTGGTCAGATCAGAATCTATCCAGAAGCAGCAGATATCAGGTTCACTCCGAACTGGAATGTCGAAGGTGTTATTCCTGTCAGTGGTACTGCAGTCGAGCGTGTCGCAAGAGACGAAGTTGTACGTGTCCTCATCGGTACATTCTCTGGTGCTGCCGAAGCTGTCACGTTCAACCCACTGGAGAAAGATGCACTCTTCTCCTTTACTGGTCGTGCAACTATTGCTTCTGCAGTATCGGAAGTCAAGAGAGTCGAACTGGCACTATTTGCAGAACCAGTTACAGTTCATGTTGTCGCTGTTCCTCCTGCTGGCGAAGGCACTGCAATCATCAGTGGTGTTGGCGTCGAAAGATCTGCAAGAGACTATATCGGTCAGATCAACATTGGTACATTCTCTGGTGCAGCAGAATCCCTTACTGTCAATCCTCTGGAGAGACAGCTTCTATTCTCTGCATCTGGTATTGCAACCTTACGTTCTACTCGTGCTTACGTTGGAACTGGTTCTCTATTCGCACTCAATGGTGCATCGGAATCCAGAGCAGTTACACCACCAGCAGAAGGTCTCTACGATATTGTTGGCGAAGCGAACATTGCCATCGCCCTCTCTCATGTTGGCGAAGGCAACCTATTCAGTTTCGTTACGAGCGAAGAGAAAGTTGCATACGACTATGTTGGAGAACAAGTTCTCTTCACTCTTTCTGGAGAAGCAACCGAAAGAATTGCCAATGCAGAAACTTTCTTTGGTTCTATCTTCTCGTTCTCTGGAGCAGCAGAAAGAGTTGCTTACGTACCAAGTCTGCTTGCAGATGTCAATCTTTCTGGTGTTGCTGCTACACCAAGAGCAAGAGCATTTGCTGGATCTGGAGATCTATATGCATTCGCCAATGCAGCAGAATCCAGAACAATTACTTACGAGAACGTCGCAATCTTCGACTTCCTCGGTCAGGTCAAACCTGCTATCACCAAGGCATATGTTGGCGAAGCAGAGATCAAGATTTCTGGAGAAGCACAAGAATCTTTCAACAAAGCACCTTACTCTGGTCAGACAGAAATTCAACTCTCTGGTATTGCAGCCGAGAGAACAACTGCCAACCCACCAGAAGAAGGAACAGAAATTGCAACCGATGGCGAAGCGAAAGTTCTTCGTTCCTTTGGTTACGAAGGATCTGGTCAAATCAAAGTCAATGTCGATACCATCATCGGCATTTCTCTACGTATCTTTGGTACTGGATCCATCAATGTCAGAGTACATTCCAGATACTTCCCACTACTCCAACACAGACCAGACGTTCACATCCTTCTTGAGGGTGCAGCAGCAACTGTCAAGATTGATGTTGCGCCAGCTCGTACATATGGATGGATTATCTGATGGTATAAATAACCTCGGTATCCTAAATTAATTTTAATGACTACCCAGGTACAATTTAGGCGTGGTACTACTGCCGAACATGCTCACTTTGCGGGAGCGCAGGGTGAGTTAACAATTGATACTGATAAAAATATGGCGGTTGTCCATGATGGGACAACTAATGGTGGATTTGATGTTTTTCGTGCAAGGTGGGAGTATTTAAATACAAGTGTTACACTCGGAACAAGTCTTCGATATCTCGTAGACACATCAGGAGGACCACTAAACCTAACCCTGCCGCTATATAATAATCAATTGGTTCCTAAAGCAGGAGACACGTTGGAGTTCATTGATATTAATTTTTCATGGGATACAAATAATGTAACAATCGTCGATCCAATTGGCAGACAATTCCAAAATACATTTGGAGTTGTTTCCAGTCCTTTAGTATTTGACTTGAAAGGAGCGAGAGTGCAACTAATTTGGGACGGTAACTACTGGAGAGTAATTGTATGACAATGTTTATTAGCGACAGCTATCAACAACAAGGTGGTGGGGGGACATCTGTATCTTCCAATAATTACACCCTTGGCAACGACTTTAGTATTCATGCTCTACGCAGGGATGCTGATGGAATGCTACGTTACACCAAAATTAGAAGTATTGATGACGAGACAGGTGATTTCTTTCGTTTAGATGGAAGTTCCTATCTAGATATTGCAACTGGTGCATATGACTACGTAGAAGAAACTACGGAAGAGAAGTCATATTCAAATAATCCGCAAGATAAATACCAACAGTATAGATTTGATAGTCGCAAGATTAGCTATTTTGTTGATGATGACGGATACTTTGTAATTCGTTTCAATGAAAATTATGATTATTCCACCGAAGGACCCAAATAATAAGGCAGCATAAACATGGCAGATTTCAGATTAGGCAGACTTAAGTTTAATTGGAGGGGCGATTGGCAAGTCGCAACTGCATACGTTATCGATGATATCGTAAAGTTTGGCGCAAACACCTATGTTTGTGTTTCCAACCATACGTCGGTATCAAACGAAGCGCAGTGGTATTCGGGCGATGGCGCTAGATGGCAAGTCCATACCGAAGGCATTTTCAATCGTGGAGATTGGGCAGATGCAACCTTCTACAGATTAAACGATATCGTAAAGTACGGTAACGATCAGTATCGTGTAATCGTTGCCCATACTTCCGATGGCACATTTGCATCAGCAAACTTCATCTCTTATGTCAACGGACTTAAGTTTGAAGATTCCTGGGACACCAACACCGAGTATCAATCTGGTGACATCGTAACCTTTGGTGGTTATTCTTATGTCGCTCTTGAAACCTCTACTGGGTCAGCACCAAATAATCTTGGCAGCAGCTGGGAAATTCTAACAACTGGTTTTAAAGTTGTTGGTACATGGAGTTCTTCAACAGCATACAAGCCTGGTGACGTTGTACTACTTGGTGGTAACTCATACGTTGCTAAAACAACTA